>ERZ1026858.153-NODE-153-length-37197-cov-56.731678_pt1 | contig 37197 bp, 17 predicted proteins | sample MGYA00380159_ERZ1026858 | MGnify/ENA primary metagenome ERZ1026858 (study PRJEB33269, sample SAMEA4719795) | human gut metagenome | biome: human-associated habitat; feature: organic feature; material: feces | place: Cameroon | collected 2013-10 ...
GGATACCTTTCATAAGGCTTTGTTGAGCAATAGTCGTCTCGCTTATATCAGTTTTACCAAGAAAGCGGGTTCTGCCAGCATTGAGACGAATCGGGTGGGATATGGTAATAACAATTCCACGACCTACTTGTTTGGTGCTCACAAGGACCGCAACTATAACCTGCAGTATTTCCGTGACCGCAAGGATTCTACCATGCGTTATGTTTATGCCTTGGTATGGTATCCGGGAAAGGATGATATGGTATTGGGCAGTGTCTATAAGTTCTACTCCAAGGATCCGCAAGCTTATAAGGTGTCATTATCTTATAAGATGAATGCTGTTCAAGGTTTGGATTCTCTTGTTTCCCTAGGCAGCATCAAGTATAACAGGAATCTGGCTCGCAGTTATGACTTGGAGATGACTCCGCCAAAGGATGCGGCAGAGTTTATGGTGCAACTCAACACGCTCCGTGCTGCCTTTAAGAATGCCAATGACCAATACCCTTATTTGGGAGATCAGGTAACTCGACGTACCCTCCAGACGGGTGTAGCCAACAAGATTGTCAAGCTCTGTAAGGGCTATGGCAAGTTGCTGAATGCCGATGAGAAGAAATTCTGCGCCACTTCGCTGAATAAGATGAAGAAGGATACAGACGATGAATATCTGCAGAGCCTTCTGGAACTGACAGCCAATTCTTTGAGGAAGTAGCAAGTTCTGGAGATATACACTGAGGAAAATGTGAAACTCTCTCTCGTAAAATACCGCTTCGTAGAAACGAGGTAAGAATAAAGCCTTCTATCGTCAGATTGCCGTTGCAATCGATGATAGAAGGCTTCTTATTTAATAACTAAAAATTAATCCCATCCAGGATTCTGCTTCAAGGCACCCTGTGACAAGTCGATTTCCTTCAGAGGAATAGCCCACAGGTAATCGCGGTTAGGATTGAACTTGCGAGTCTCTATCAGAATCTTCTTTCCGTCAGGATCGATGCCATAAACAGGCTTGGTAACATCCTTTTCGGTAGTTCTGTAGCTACGGGTATCGAAGAGATGGATTCCCTCGAATGCCAGTTCCAGACGGCGCTCCAGGCGGATGGCATCGCGCATCTGATCCTTGCTGAGGCCCTCTTTCAAACCAGGAAGGTTCACACGCTTGCGAATCTGGTTCACTGCATTATAAACCTTGGCATCTGGAGCAGAAAGGTTCTCATTGCGAGCCTCGGCATAAGTGAGCAGCACCTCAGCATAGCGGATGTAGATGAAGTTGGTCCAGTCATAATTCTGGATTCCATAGTTGTCTGGATTGATGTACTTGCGCATGCAGTATCCGGTACGGGTATGGCTGCCGTCACCCATATACTTATTGTTAAAGGTCATCGGACCGCAGGTGGTTCCTGGCCAGAAGATAGAGTAGGCCAATCGTGGATCGCGGTTCTCGAATGGCTTGGCTGGGTTGTAGAGTGGAGACTCTGCGATAGACTTGCCATCGGTACATGGATAAGCATCCACCATATCCTGGGTAGGAGACAAAGCCTCCCAACCACCGAAGTCGCATGGCGAGAAGAACAGACCAATCACGCTACCCTCGTTGCCATTCTTAGGATTCTCGACATACTCACGGTCGAAGAGAATCTCGTTGCAGGTTTCTGCTACAGGCTGGAACAGGTCGCCGTAGTTAGGGTACAGACCAAACTTACCGGTCTGCATCACCTGTTCGGCTGCAGCTTCAGCCACATCATACTTGTGGTTGTAGAAAGCCATACGGGCCTTCAGGGCGTAGCAAGCACCGGCACTAGCCTTACCATGGTCGGCTGCAGTACGGATTTCTGGCAGATTAGGAGCCGCCTTATCCAGCAGCTTCACCACGTAATCGTAGGTCTCATCTGCAGAACTGCGGGCTGGAAGAGGCTCGTTCAACTGCAGCGGATGATCCAGGATAGGCACGCCACCCATATACTTCCACAGGTTGTGGTAAGCGAAAGCCTCGAGGAACTGCACCTCGGCAGTGAGCTGCGCCTTTGCCTTCTCGTTCATGGAAACTTCTCCGATGTGCTCGTAGAAAATCTGGCAGCGGCGGATGGTTTCATAAGCTGCTTGCCAGAGCTGCAGGAAGTGAGGGTTGCTGGATACGGCAGTACCCGCAGACAACACACCCTGCTCGGCACCCACATGCACTGGGATGGCATTGTCAGTATAGCAGTCGGTCATAATCGTATGGTTCTCAGGCTCTATCAGATAGAGGTAGATGCCTGTTGCATATTTGGTTGCATCATCTTCAGTCTTCCAGAAAGATACGTCAGACAGCTGGTCTTTTGGGTTTCTCTCCAGGAAGCTATCGTTGCAAGAACTCAATCCCAGACCGCAGGCAAGGATCAGTCCACTCAAAAAATGATATTTCAATTTCATAATCTACTCGTTTTTAAAAGGTTACATTAACTCCGAATGAATAATTTCTTGTAAGAGGATAGTAGTTACCTGATACTGCCTCTGGATCTACGCCGTCGAAGCTGGTGATGGTAAACAGGTTGTCGATACTACTGTATATTCTCAATCGGCTAATGCCATATTTAGATGTCAGCTGCTTAGGAAGGGTATAACCCACCTGCAGGTTTCTCAACTTGGCATAAGATGCATCCTGAACCCAGAAGCTGGAAGTTACTCGGTTCTGGGAATCCTTCATTGACAAGCGTGGGTAAGAGGCATTCGGATTAGGATTGCTCTCGGTCCAGCGGTCCATGTGAATTTCGTTCACCTTACCGCCATTGTAGAATGCATATCTGATTTCTGCCACTGGCATACCCTTTACGTCGGCTGCACCCTGGAGCAAGGCACTCATGTCGAAGTCCTTGTACTGAACAGAGAAGTTCAGACCGAAGTTGATCTTAGGGAAGTAAGAACCCAATACCTTACGGTCGCGGCTATCTACTGTGCCGGAACCATCCAGGTCGCAATACTTCAAATCACCTGGCTTTGGAGTACCTGTAGCCTGAGGAACATGAGCCTTTACGTCAGCTTCATCCTTGAAGATGCCATCGCATACGTAGCCATAGTAAGCCCACAATGGGTCACCTACCGACTGTCCTGGAGTGTCACCACCCTTCAGGTCGAGAATCTTGGTAGATACACGGCTGAAGTTAGCGCCTACATTGTAGGTCCAGTCGCCGATGCGGTTGTTATGACCTACCTGCACCTCGAAACCGGAGTTGCGAACCTTTCCGGCATTCTGCATAGGAGCACCTACACCCAAGGTATAAGGGATAGGAAGCTTCAGGAGGATGTCGCGGGTTTCTTTATGGAAATAGTCGAAGCCGAAGGTCAGCTTGTTGCCGAGGAAGGTGGCATCGATACCGAAGTCATACTGGCTGGTCTTCTCCCAGGTCAGGTCTCGGTTAGCCATAGTGCTGGCGATAGAGATACCCGGATACAGGGTGTTGCCGAAGCTGTAGTCGTAACCATACTCGTAGGTAGTCTGGTAAGGATAGTTAGAGCTTACGGTGTCCTGGTTACCCAGGAGACCCCATGAACCGCGGAGTTTCAGGTTATCTACCCAAGAAACATTAAACCATGATTCCTCAGAGATTCTCCATCCTACAGAGAATGAAGGGAAGGCACCGAAGCGCTTGTTCTTTGGGAAACGGGATGTTCCGTCATAGCGCAGGTTTGCCTCGAACAGGTAACGGTCATCGTATGAATAGTTCAGACGGCCGAATACGGAACGCAGAGAGTATTCTGTCTCTGTACCGTAAGTGGTCTGAGTAGTCACTTCACCGGCATTGATCTGGTCGAGTGTATTTGAGTTAGGCAGGTTCTTTCGTGAAGCCTGCAGGTAGCGCATCTGGTTGTAAATCTGAGAGTAACCCAGCAATGCGCCTACGGTATGCTTACCGAAGGTCTTGTTGTAGTCCAGGTATGCCTGGAGATTCAGTTCCACCTTCTTGGCGTCATACTCTGTCAGCTGGTTCTGGGTAGTCTTGACAGGAGTATCTGAATCTGCTGTGTAGAAACTCTGGGTATATAAATGGGTAGGATTATCCAGCAGGTTGAATGTGGTGGCAGCAATACCACGCAACTTCAAGCCGTCGATGATGTCGAGATCCATTCCCAGACTACCCTGGAAGTTGTTGTTGATCTGCTTGCTGGTTCCGCCGTTTCGGGCAGAAGCTACAGAGTTATGCTCGTTCTTGAACAGGGCGTAGTTGCCGTTCTTGAACTGGATAGGAGTAACCGGAGTCTCGCGGAATGCGTAGTGCATCAGGTTGTCGATGCCTTCTGCTGGAGCAGTCATCACGCTGCGATATACTGCCATGTTGGTAGTAACCTTCAGGCGCTTGTTGATGTAAGCCTCCAGGTTGGCACGTACATTGAACTTGTTGTAGTTGGTATTCTCTATCAAACCGTCCTTGTCGTGGTAGTTGAAAGCCAGAGAGTAGGTAATCTTGTCGCTACCGCCCTTGATGCTCAGGTGATGGTTGTGGAAGAGTCCGTTCTCGCTCAGCAAGGTACCCAACCAGTCGGAGTTGGCATAATGATCCGGGTCAGAACCATCCTTGAATTTCTTCAGGGCTTCCTGACTGTAAGGCTCGTTCAAGCCGTCGTTTCTGTATGCTTCGTTCATCAGGGTAGCATAGTCGTATGAATCGAGGAACTTAGGCATTCGGGTTGCACTCTGCCAACCTACGTATCCGTCATAGGAAACGATGGCACGGCCACGTGAGCCCTTCTTGGTGGTAATCAGAATCACACCATTTGCCGCACGCACACCGTAGATGGCAGAAGCCGCAGCATCCTTCAGGATAGAGATGTTCTCGATATCGTTAGGATCCACGCTGCTCATGGTAGATTCCACACCGTCGATGACAACCATCGCACTGGCGTTACCCATAGTTCCGAGACCACGGACACGCAGCAGACCGCCGTCAGCACCCGGCTGACCGCTGTTCTGGATAACGGTAACACCCGGCATCTGACCAGCCAGCATGTTGGTTACGTTGGCGCTGGTACGGTTGACCAGCTTATCTGATGAAATGGTGGCAATAGCACCTGTGAGGTTTACTTTCTTCTGAGTACCATAACCTACAACTACGATTTCTTCGATAGCTTCGGTATCTTCCTTCAGTTCGATGTTGTACTCATTGGTAGAGCCTACGGTTACGAAGATGTCTTTGAAACCGATATAGGAAATCTTGAGTTTTACACCCGGACGTGCATTCAGAGTGAAATGACCGTCCAGATCGGTGATGGCAGCATTGGTTGTACCCACTTCGAGCACGGTTGCACCAATCACAGGCACACCATGGCTATCGGTTATGGTACCCGAAATCTGCTTGCCTTTCTGCTGGGTAGCCAGTTCTGTTGCATTAGATGCATTTGAAGGCATAGGAAAAGCGATTCCACCCAAAAAGATCATACACGCACACAGAGAATAGCTTCTGAGAAGCCTTAAATTCTCCTTCTGTTTTTTCTTTTCGTTCTTCATATCATAAAGTTTAGAGATTTTAGAGCCCCTTTTTATTAGGACTGCAAAGTGGGGACAAATATACACAAAACTTTCCTTTTTTTTGCATTTTTATGTAGAAAATGTCTTTGAATAGGTTACATTTAACGTTTGGTAACATCAAATGTCAAGGAAACCCACCGCGAATCAGCATCCGCAGTGTTGCCGCTCATTAAAACTTATATATAGGCAAAACCTTGACCTTATATCCATTTTTCTCAATTACTCTTTCCTCATTCATCGTAACAATAGTCAAATTAGAGCATTTGAGTTCTCCCACATCATATTGGGTATGACGTGTAAGGTAAGGACGGGAAAGCAGAGTATCCCGTTCCTTTTTCTGGTTATTGATAATTGTTCTCATTTCTCTTCTGATGAATTGATTAAACCGAGGCAAAGATACAAAAAAATATTCAATATATCATTTGTATTGAATAAAAAAGTACTGATTTTATTCAATACGATGGATAAAATGAATAAAATCAGTACTATCTTCTTCTAATGGAAATAGTATTTACTGCACGATCAATATGTTTTTGTCATTAGGGGAAATCTTCGTTCAAAAGTGCTGAATGTGTGTTCAGCGTCGTTGAATGTACGTTCAAAGCTTTTGAACGGCGGTTCAACGTCGCTGAACGGAGATTTTCCCTAATAACAATTACTTTTTCCTCTAGGCTTTTGGAGTTTTTAGATACGGAATAAGTCATCCATAGTGAAGACTCGGAGCGTTATAGTAATGGAACCATATCTTACACGAAAACGAGCTTATTGTTTTGTGAAATTTACACGAAAACAAGATTATCTCGGCTGAAAAGATACTAAAAATATCGTTTCGCGCAAAATAATGAGTCGCTATTTTGCGCGAAAGGGGGTAAAAAGGTCGTTTCGCGCAAAATAATGAGTCACTATTTTGCGCGAAAGGGGGTAAAAAAGCCATTTCGCGCAGAATAGTGATAGGGAGATCGTATTGATTAGTCGTGGAAATGTGCGAAAAAACAATGGATTTCCACGACTAATCATGCTAATTAACCCTTTTTCTGTTCCTCAGCATACTCCTTCGGGAAGATGCCGAACTCCTTCTTGAAGCATTTCGAGAAATACTTCGGAGTGTTGAAGCCCACCTGGGTTGCCACATCGCTGATCAGAATGTTAGGGTTCAACTGGATGATGCGCTGAGCTTCCTTCAGGCGGATGCTGGTGATGAAGGCAATGACCGTTTGCCCTGTTGTGGCTTTCACCTTATTATATAGGGTGGATTCGCTCATCACCATATCCTTGGCAAAAGACTCGCGGTTGTAATCGCCATCTGCAAGATGTTGCATCACTACCTCTGTGGCACGAGTGATGAATGCCTGATCTGGGTTGCTCAAATGTAACGCAGTCTGTGTTTCGCTCTCCGTGCTGGTTTGGAGCGAAATTTCTGCCTGAATCTTCTCTATCATCTTCTTGCGGTTGGCAAGAAGGGCATTGATCCGGACTTCCAGCTCCTCAAACTTGAAAGGCTTGGTGATGTAGGCATCTGCTCCTACGGCATAAGCCTCGGTCTTGTCCTCTTCCTTGTTCTTGGCGGTGAGCAGGATGATTGGCAACTGCCAGAAACTCTTGTCAGACTTCAGCTGCTTGGTCAGTTCGATACCATCCATGATTGGCATCATCACGTCGCTCACCACGAGGTCGAGTTTCTCCTTCATGATGATGTTTATCGCCTGCTTTCCGTTCTTTGCCGTAAACACATGATAGTTCTTGCTCAATACCTGCAGCATCAGGGCGAGCAGTTCCTCGTTGTCCTCAACCACCAGGATCTTGCTCGCATTCTTACGGATGAAGATGCTCTGGCGGACAGGTGCCAGCTTAGGTTTGTCTTCAGAAGCAGGTTGGGATTCCTGCTCCGTTTCCTGGCTTGCCTGTCTGATGGCTTCCTGATTTACTGCATTTGGTTTGTCTGAATTGTCTATTTCATCTGGTGCATAGGCACTCTTTCTGATAGGCAGGGTAATGGTGAAGGTAGTGCCTTCGCCTTCCTGACTCTCACATTGGATGTTGCCATGATGCAGTTTCACCAGGTCGTGGGTCAACGACAGTCCGATGCCGGTTCCCGGCATGTTCTGCTTGCGGTAGTCGCCATCGAAGAATCGGGTGTAGAGATGCTTCATCTTCTCCTTCGACATACCGATGCCATTATCCGCGATGGTGATGATAGCCTGTTCCTTGCTGAGGCTGAGTGATACATCAATCTTGCCTCCCACCTTATTATATTTAATGGCGTTGGAGAGCAGATTGTAGATGATCTTATCCATCTTGTCGGCATCAAACCATGCCATACCTTCAGCCTTCGGCTTCTCCAGGAATAGGGTAACCTGCTGGTGTTCAGCCATCGGACGGATATTCTCGCAAGCTTCTTCTATGAACGAAATCAGGTTTCGGCGGCTCACGAGCAGATGCAGCTGTCCTGCCTGCGACTTTCTCACTTCCAGGATCTGTCGCAGGAGTCGGGTGGTGCGGTTGATGTTGCTGTCCATCACCATGTAATCTTCCTCATACTGTGGTGCCATCGCCTTGAGTTTGTAGATGGTGGCAGAGATGACGGTAAGAGGGGTGAGCAGCTCGTGGGTGATATTGGTAAGTATAACACCCATCTGCAGGCTGTTTCTGGTTTTCACCCGCTCCTTATACCATCGTGCCGTAGCAAAGATGCCGCCAATGAGCATCAGGATATAGAACATGAAGGCTATTCTGGATGCATACCATGGCGGCAGCACCTTGATGGTGATGGTGTAGGGCAGTTCCTGCCACTGACCATAGCTGTCGGTGGCCTTCAGACGCAATCTGTAGGTTCCTGCGCTTAGGTTCTGGAAGGTGGCTTTGTGAACATCAGGCTTGCAGTATTGCCAGTCTTCATCATAACCTTCCAGCTGGTAGGCATAGACATTCTTGCTGGCATTGCCGTAAGTGAGGAGTGCAAATTCGATATCAAACTTCTTCACCTTTGCCGGTATGGTAATCTCCTGGGTATAGTGAGGCATTTCTTTCGAAATATCACTTTTGAGAACAGAGTCCAGCATGGCAAATGGCACGTCGTCTATCAGCAGGTCGGTAATGATGAGCTTGCTGTTCTTCTTGTGATGCTTCATTCCCATAAGAGGAGATGGAGTGAAGGAGAAGAAGCCTGTTCTGCCGCCGAAGAAGATTTCCTTGCCAAACTGATAACTGGCATCCGCCGAAAAATGGACTTCTCCCAAACCGTCTTCCCGGGTAAAGTAAGTGATGTTGCGCAAGTCTTCCGCATCCTGACTTTTCCAGGTAATATAAGCCAGAGACTTGTTGAGCGCTACCCAGATATTGCCGAAAACATCGCCTTCTATGGAGAAGGTCTGGTCATCCGGAAGATGAATCTTTCGGTTTTGGTATTCAAAACGGTCTTCCTCCTTATTATATAGGAAGAGTCCGCCACTGTTTGATATCGCCCAGAGTCTGCCCTGCTTGTCCTCCATACATTTCTGGGCATCATTGATGGCAAACAGCTGGTTTTTAAAGCTGTATTGCTTGTATTTCAGCGAACGGATGTCCTTGGGATTTCCCGAAATGCGGATGATACCTTCATTATCGGTAGAAACCCAGATGTTGCCCTGCCTGTCCTGGCAGATGTTACGGATGTCGCAGCTGCTGAAGTTGTTTTTACCTTCTTTCATGGTCAGGAAGTAGCCTGTATTGTCTGGATATACGATGCTCATACCATTGCGGCTTCCTATCCACATGGTTTTATCCTTCGATTCGAAAACAGCATTGACAAAGTCTTCTTGGATGTATTTGGTATTGCTGCGATTCAGTTCGAAGGCATTCCCCTCCTTTGGTTTGACTACGACACCATAGTTGTTGACCGCAAACCAGATTTCCCCATTGCTTCTTTTGGCAATGCTGGTGATACTCGTGGTTAGCGTATAGTCGTGCAAACTGCCAAAACCTGGAATTTCACTATTATAATAGGTGGCACCGGTGTATCTGTTGTAGAGCGCAACTCCGTATGGATTGAGTCCCAGCCAGAACCATTTCCCGTCGGTAGTGAGAATTGCATTGACATAGTTGATGGTAGGGGCATTCTGAAGATTTCCCAGATGCCACTGCCTGAAGAGCGATGGTGTGGTGGTAATCTGTAGGACTCCATCATTCTGCGTGCAGAGCCAGATGTTGCCCCCCCCATCTGTGCAGATATCATTGCAGTAGATGAGTCGGCTGTTGCCTATCTGGGTATATTTCTGCCAGCTGGCCTGCGGCAGGTTTTCGTCGAGAAAGCAGATGCCTTCTCTTGTGCATGCCCAGAGAGTATGCGTAGTAGGGTCTTCTACGAATTTATAGAAGATGTCGAAATTATTGGTTGTATAGGGATATTGATGATATTGCGGATTCTTCAGATTGTCCGGATTGCTGATGCACAGCACTCCATATCCCCAGGTTCCTACCCAGAGACGATGGTTTCTGTCGAAAAAGAGCGAGTAGGCAGAATTTATGTCATTCAGCTTCGGGTAGCTGAGGAAAACGTTGCTGCCACGTTTCAGACGCATCAGTCCGGAAGACCAGGTGCCGACGAGAAGGTCGCCATTCTTGTCTTCAGCTACACATTTTACGCTGAAAGAATTGAGGCGCTGTTTCTTTCCGTTTTCATCGATGTGCCAGGCATTCCTGGAAGTATAGGTATAGAAGGATTCATTTTCCGGATTGAAATAAGATAATCCTCCATCTGTACCAACCCAGAGTGTACCATCTCTCGAAACAAAGAGATGGTAGATGATTCTCTGATCTTCGCTTGGCAGGAAATAGGTCTTGAAAACGCCAGTCTTCCGGTTTATCTTTACCAGACCGTTTCGGGTTCCCAGCCAGAGATTGTGCTCGTGGTCTTCTGCCATGGAACGGATGTCGTTGTTGGGAAGAATACCAGGAGAAAGAGCATTCGATTTATACGATTTCACGGTATAGCCATCGTATGATTTGAGTCCGGAATTGGTTCCCACCCACATCATTCCTTCGCTATCTAGTATCATGCAATGGCTTTCAGACGCTGGCGAAATGTTAAAAGATGCAATGCTGCGGTATGGAAATGTTTCCGCTTTAGCAATGATGCAGCACACAAAAGTCAGTATCAAATATATTGTTCTCATCTCGATTATTAGTATTTCTTTGTATTTTGGGTACAAATTTACAGCTTTTTCCCGAATTTTTCCCTTATTTTCTCGAATTTTTCCCTAATATATGATAAAAAAGACCGAATTTTGCAATTGTGAAGCAATAAAAGTTGCCTTGGCGAGAGCGAAGGCGGCACTTTACATTTTTTACATAAACTGTATAATATAAACTAACAAATTAAAATACAACTTAAAATGGAAAATCTTAAGCTAATAACATCGTCTAGAAGATTGATGGCTTTGGCAGCTTTGGCAACTGGTGTTGCTTTGCCTCCACAATCTATCATGGCAGCTTCTACAGCTCAGGTTGTTCAGCAGTCGGGTGTCGTTAAAGGTCAGGTTCTTGATCCTTCTGGTGAGCCGGTAATCGGTGCCACCGTAAAGGTTAAGGGTTCCAAGACAGGTACTGTTACCGATCTTGATGGTAACTTCTCGCTCAGTGCTGCTCCAGGTGCTATGGTCGAAGTGTCTTATATAGGTTATAAGACGATGACGGTAAAAGCTGGTAATGGTCCGTTGAACGTTACTTTGGAAGACGACAATCAGGCTTTGAGTGAAGTCGTTGTCGTAGGTTTCGGTACTCAGAAGAAGGTAAACCTCACTGGTGCTGTCTCTGTAATCGACAGTAAGGAGATTGCTTCCCGTCCTGTTGCCAATGCTACCCAGGCATTGCAGGGTCTGGTTCCTGGTCTGCAGATTTCCAGCTCATCAGGTTCTATGGATGCTACTCCTAATGTAAATGTACGTGGTACTACTACCATTGGTGAGGGTTCCAAGGGTACTCCATTGATCTTGATTGATGGTTCTGAGGGTGATTTGAATACCATCAACCCACAGGATATCGAAAGTGTATCTGTATTGAAGGATGCGGCTGCATCTTCTATCTATGGTTCCCGTGCGCCTTTCGGTGTAATCTTGGTTACTACCAAGAAAGGTAAGTCGGGTAAGGTTACTGTCAACTATAACAACAGCTTCCGCTTCAGCGGTATGATTCGTGGCAAGCACATGATGAACTCTGTTGACTATGCAGCATGGGTAAACGATGCTCATACCAATGGTGGTAGTGGTGTGTTCTTCGATCAGGAGCGTATGGATAAGATCGTGGCTTATCACAATGCCACTCCAGTAGGTCCTGGTACCCGAAAGGATGCCAATGGTAACTTGCTCTACGGTATCGATTCCAGCAACGGCACAACATGGAATGATGGCTACGGCTTTGGTGTAGATGATGTAGATTGGTATGATGCCTTGTATAAGAGCACTGCCTTCTCTCAGGAGCATAACGCAAGTGTAAGCGGCGGTAATGATAAGTTTAATTTCTATGCTTCTTTCAACTACCTGCACAATGGTGGTTTCATGAAGCTGGATAAGGATAAGAACGACCGTTACAATACGGCAGCTAAGATTGGTGCGCAGATTACTGATTGGCTGCATCTGGATTACTCTACCCGCTGGACCCGTACCGATTTCCAGCGCCCTGCTACTTTGACCAACAGTCTGTATCAGGACTTGGCACGTCAGGGATGGCCAGTATTGCCTTTGCAGGATCGCAACGGTTACTATTATTCTGCACCTTCTCCTGCCCTCGGTCTGGCTACAGCAGGTAAGGATACCAAGGAGCGTGACATCCTGAACCAGCAGGTGAACCTGTTGATTGAGCCTATCAAGAACTGGAGAACTCATATCGACTTCACCTATCGTTCTGAGAACACAGCACGCCACTGGGACAAGAAGATGCTCTACAACCATGATGTTGCCGGCAATCCTATCGTTTACGACAAGGGTTCCAATGTTCATGAGGATGAATATAAGGAGAACTACTATAACTTCCAGGCTTATACCGAGTACAACTTCTCTCTGGCTAAGAAGCATAACTTCCACGTAATGGGTGGTTTCCAGGCAGAGCAGTTGAGAAAGACCGAATTCGGTCTGCAGCGAAATGGTGTCTTGGATGAGTCTCGTCTGGAGGTGGATCTGACCAATGGCTTGAGCTACGAAGGTAAGGAAATCGTTCCTTCCGTGAATGGTGGACGCAACCAGTGGCAGACAGCCGGTTTCTTCGGCCGCTTGAACTACAACTATGACGAGAAGTATCTTTTCGAGTTCAATATCCGTCATGATGGTACATCCAAGTTCCGCAGAAACAATATGTGGAAGACCTTCCCATCTTTCTCTTTGGGTTGGAACATCGCTCACGAGAACTTCTGGAAGCCATTGGAGAATACTGTAAATACCTTGAAGCTCCGTGCATCTTACGGTTCTTTGGGTAACCAGAATATTGACAACTGGTATCAGACCTATTCTACAGTAGATTATAAATCAGTATCAGGTACCTGGCTCCAGGGTGGTAAGAAGACCAACATTACTGCAGCTCCAGGTCTGGTTTCTGCAGCCTTGGGTTGGGAAAAGGTAGAAAGCTATGATGTCGGTCTCGACTGGGGTGCTTTCAACAACCGCCTGACTGGTTCCTTCGATTACTATGTACGTAATACCAAGGATATGGTAGGTCCTGCTCCTGAGTTGCCTGCACTTTTGGGAACTGCTGTTCCTAAGACCAACAATACTGACCTCCGTACCACTGGTTGGGAGTTGCAGATTGGCTGGCGCGATCATCTGGAGAATGGCTTGAACTATGGTGTAACATTCAATGTTTCAGATGCTCAGGCTAAGGTAACCCGTTATCCAAACAACCCTACAGGTTCCTTATCTAGCTATATCGAGAACCGCAAGGTAGGCGAAATCTGGGGTTATGAAACCATCGGAATTGCCAAGACTAATGATGAGATGAACCAGCATCTGGCTACCTTGCCAAATGGTGGACAGAGCCAGCTTGGCGACAAGTGGGCTGCTGGTGATATTATGTACAAGGATTTGGATGGCGACGGCAAGATTTCCAATGGCAGCAATACATTGGCAGACCATGGCGACCTGAAGGTTATCGGTAACAATACTCCTCGTTATCTCTTCGGTCTTGATCTCACCGCCAGCTGGAAGGGATTTGACTTCCGTGCATTCATGCAGGGTGTCATGAAGCGTGATTATAATGTGAATGGTTCATGGGGTGCGAGAGAATATCTGTTTGGAGCTACCGACTCTGGTGTATGGTGGGCTGCAGGTATTACCGGCGTTCAGGACTACTTCCGCGATTCTGAAACCTGGTCTGTCAAGAATGGCTACGAATCAGAGAATCTGAATGCCTATCTGCCACGTCCGCAGTACAGCGAGAAGAACATCCATACCCAGACACGCTATTTGCTCAATGCTGCTTATCTGCGTATGAAGAACCTTCAGATTGGCTATACCTTGCCACAGAGCTTGGTTTCTAAGGCAGGTTTGGGCAATGTCCGCTTCTTCGTTTCAGCAGAGAATTTGTTCACTATCACCGATCTTCCAAGTCAGTTCGACCCAGAGACCATCGATACCGCTTATGGTAATGGTTATCCTCTTTCTCGCACTTTCTCTTTCGGTGTTAACGTTACATTATAATTAAAAGGAGATATTAATATGAAATTCAAACATATAGCACTTATGTCATTGGCACTTGCTGCATCCTTCTCTTCTTGTAGTGATTATCTGGAGCAGGAGCCACCATCAAGCTTACCTTCTGATGGATTCTTTACTTCAGAGGCAAAGGTGAAAGCTGCTGCCGATCAGTTCTATGGTGATGTCTTGCCAGGACACGCCAACTGGAGCTACGGTCTTTATGCCGGCGATGTGAATACCGACAACCAGATCAACTGGTATGGTGATAGCAAGTTTGCCACAGGACTTTGGAAAACAGCCAATGATAACGGCAACTGGTCTTGGAATAATATCCGCAACATCAATTACCAGCTCAATTCTATCCTCGAGGCTCAGAAGGCTGGTAAGATCTCTGGTAGTGAGGCTATCATCAACCAGTATATCGGTGAGATCTACTTCATGAGAGCATACTGCTACTTTGATATGTTGCAGAAGTGGGGCGACCTTCCTATAGTAACCGAGGCATTCCCTGACAATGAGGAAATCCTGGTGGCTGCCAACAAGCGTCAGCCTTGCAACGAGGTGGCTCGTTTCATCATGGAAGACTTGGACAAGGCTATCTCGCTGATGCAGGATGGTTTTGACAAGAACCATACCCGTATCTCTCCAGATGCAGCCCGCCTGTTCAAGAGCCGTGTAGCTCTCTACGAGGGTTCTTGGCTGACTTATTTTGCCGGCACAGCTTTCGTTCCTAACGGCGAGGGATGGCCAGGCAAGGCTAAGGAGTATAATGCCAACTATCAGTATCCTACAGGTTCTGTTGATGCTGAGGCTAAGTATTTCCTGCAGGAGAGTGCCAAGGCTGCCGAAATGGTAGCTGACAAGTATAAGGATCAGTTGATGGTGAACACCGGTACTATTCCTCAGAAGGAAGGTGATCCTCAGAACCCTTACTTCAATATCTGGGGTACTACAGATATGTCGGGTACACCTGAGGTTATCCTTTGGCGCCAGTATAGCAAGGAGTTAGGTGTAGTCAATAATGTGGAGGTTGGTGTCCAGCATGGAGACTTTGGTGTAGGTCTTACCCGCTCTATGGTAGAGGGCTATGTGATGAAGGATGGTAAGCCTATCTATAATTCAGCCTATACCTATAGCGACCAGACTATCGCCGATGTTGCTACCAATCGTGACCCTCGTCTCACCATCTTCCTGAAGGTTCCTGGACAGAAGAATGTATTCAAGAATATGTCTGCTCCTGAGGATCACTATGTCATCGACGAGCCATATCCAACCATTACCACACGTAATGCCGAGAATGACTATTCTACAGGTTATGCAATCCGTAAGGGTGGTACCTTTGATAAGGCTAATACAGGTAATGGTAACTGCTACAATGCAGCTGAAATCTTCCGTGCTACCGAGGCACTGCTGAACTACATGGAGGCTGAGTATATGTTGACCAACAGTCTTTCTGGCAAGGTTCTGGAGTATTGGAAGGATGTACGTAAGGCTGCCGGCTTCACAGGTGATGCTGTTAACCCACAGGTTACCATCGATGCTACTGAGATGAGTAAGGAAACTGCCGACTGGGGTTCTTACTCTGCAGGCAAGCAGTTGACCGATAAGATTCTCTACAATATCCGTCGTGAGCGTCGTTGCGAGTTGATTTCAGAAGGTCTTCGTGGTATGGATTTGCAGCGCTGGCGTTCATACGATCAGTTGATGACAACTCCTGCTCACATGGAGGGTATTCATCTCTGGAATACTCCAATGCAGAGCTGGTATAACAACCTGAATGCCGATGGCTCTTCTAATGCCAACGTATCAAGCTCTTCTCTGAGCGAGTACTATCGTCCATTGGAGGTGAACATGACAGCTACCAACAGCTACAAGGATGGTTTCACCTGGCACATGGCTCACTATCTGCAGCCACTTCCTATCAAGCAGTTCCTGCTTACAGCAAGTGATTATGCTTCTGTAGAGAAGAGTCCATTGTATCAGAATCCATATTGGCCAACATCAGCAGGTCAGTCAGCAGAGAAGTAATCTTCTAGACTAAATAAGTGTTCTAATAAATAAAGGCTCAGATGAAATTGTCCATTGATGGATAATCTCCTCTGAGCCTTACTCCTATTATTTTGGAGTGGAAAACTTTAGTTAATTAATAAGACGAAACAATAGTTCGTTAATAAAATAAGGGGTATGAAACAGATAATGTTTATAATGCTATTGTTGGCATCAATAGATGTGAATGCACAAGAAAATGACACTGTAAATGTTGAAAAAGATATAGTCCCGATTGATACTACACTACACTTGAGTGATGTTGTAGTCAAGGCGGCTCGTGTGATTCATAAGGTTGACAGAGATATTATCCTGCCTACTGCCAAGATTAAGGAAAACTCCTCCAATGGCTATGATCTTCTGAGAAAATTGCATTTGCCTAATCTCAAGGTGAATGAGGCTCAGCAGAGTATCAGCAGTTATCTTGGTGGCGTTCAGGTTCGCATCAATGATATAAAGGCTACGGTACAGGATATCTTGGCTTTGCAGCCGAATGAGGTTACCCGTATTGAGTACATAGATAATCCTGGAGTGCGCTATGGTGATGCAAGCCTTGCCGTTGTAATCAATTATGTAGTAAAGAAAAGATATGTTGGTTATGTAGGTGGTGTCAATACAACTCAAGCTCTTTGGGAAAGATTCAATAACAGTTATGCATTCTTCAGATATAATTATAAGAAGTCTGAGTTCGGCCTGTCTTATGGATTGAACTATCGTTGGTATGATAAGAGACGAAAGGACAGCCATTCTGTATATTTGCAGCCTGATGGACTGGAGCGTACTGTAGATTATGTCGGTCAAGATGCAGAGATGACCTATAATTCTCATAACTTACAGCTTAGTTACAGCTTAGCTGATCCTGGTAAGTATTCATTAAATGTGAGATTTGGGTTTGACTGGACCAATTCCCCTTACAACAAGAAACTGCAAAAGGTATTTGAAACTGGGCGACAAGATTTGTTGCTTTTTACCAATGATTTTGGGCATGATCGAAATCCTGTGTTGGATATTTATTATAGTCTGAATCTGCCTAAAAAACAAAGTCTTATCATCAATGTCGTCGGCACTCATTTAGGCTCAGATAACACTCATAGACAGAATGAATATGTATTGCTGGGGGATGTTGGTGAAACGTTGAATTCCAGTCCTTTACACGACTATGGCTATGAAGCCGATGGTAGTAAGTATTCTTTGATAACAGAGGCAATTTACACCAAACTGTTGAATAAGGAGCTGTCCTTTTCTGGTGGTACTAACTATGCTGTTAGTAGAACTGATAACAAATATACAGGAAGTCAGAATGTTACTACAGTCTTGAATTCCAATAATGTGTATTTGTTTTCGCAATTGGATGGACGCTTGGGTAAAATCGCTAATTTCCAGTTAGGTGTTGGTGCAAACTATATATCAATAGAGCAAGGTAGTGTGGGGTTTCACAAGTGGACTTTTAGACCGAAGTTTACATTAGCCACTAATTCTATTAAGAATTTTAGAATTAGACTTACAGGCTCTATCAATCCACAAGTGCCTTCGTTGTCCCAGTTGAGCGAGGTGCGACAGCAGGGAAGTACAATGCAAGCAAATGATGGTAATAGTACCTTGAAGGCAACATCTACTTATTATGGTAATTTGGGCTTCACATGGAATAATAAGATAGTTGATGTTTACTGGGGCGGTAATATGAGCTACACTCCAGATGCCATTATGACAAGCATTTTGCCACAACAGCAAGCGGATGGAAGCTATTTGTATGTGTGGAAACCTGAGAATCAGAAAAGTTTTACTTCTTATTTCGCTTATACTACTTTGGTATTCCATGTCATCCCTGATATATTTGATATCCAAGGAGAGTTGCAATATAAGCACTCGAGAAGCCGTGGCTTGGATTATTCGCACGATTTCGAGCCTTTGCATTATGGTTTAACGGCATTTTTGAATTTGAAGAAATGGTATGTGGAGTATTATTTTGCCAATGCCTGGGAGAGTTTTTCTGGTGAAACAAGAAGCGCCGGAGAGAAACAATCCACTCTCACGGTGTCTTATAAACATAAGAATCTTCGTCTGGGTCTAAGTTGTCTACTTTTGGGCTATCCACAGGGATTTGACTATAAAAATAGAACAAATAGTAAGTATTATGTAAGCCGAGGTGTTACTTATATCAAGAATAATGGCAATATGCTTATGTTTACACTTGGCTATACCTTTAGTCATGGTAGAAAATATAAGACAGACAGACGTATATTGAACAATAGTGATAAAGATACTGGTTTAAGATAAAATATGAACTTAAAGCCATTTCCCAAAGATCTGTCAGGAGCGACTGAATGAGATTCAATTGTAGATGGTGTAAAAGAAAGGGTCTATATGCCACGATAACAGGTGGTATATAGACCCTTTCTTTTTATAATTATCTACCTCAAAGTAACAAAAAATATGAGATTACGGCAACTTCTAGGCGAGAAATGTTACCCCCGGAAAGCGAAAGTTAAAAACGAAATAGGTCTTTCATTGTAACCTGACAATGAATATCGTCTGCATAACCTCCTGGAGTTAGACCGTAGGTGGTAATCATCGTTATGAGGATGGATTTGTTTGTTCCTGTTTCTTTTATGAAAACAGATTTTCTGTTTCTAATCTTGATGTCCTCCTCTTCGCTTATGGTATATGGAGCATTGGTATATTTCATTTCGCAAAGGTTGATGGTTTGGTCATTTCTATCAATCAGGAGATCTATTTGTACCCCTTTTTCAGATAAATCCTTTGGCTTATATACCCATGAGTGAGCAGTACTGATGACCGCTGCAAATCCTAATGCTGTTTTAATCTGCTTGATATGCTGTATGCAGACACGTTCAAAAGCTCTGCCTGCCCAACCGTTGTGTATGGTTGTGTCGATGTTGGCAGTCCAGTAGTGCTCGTCTTGATTCGTGTTTTTTTTGATGAAGTCAAAATAGAACAGGGTGTAATTATCCATAAGCTGATAGATGGCGTTTTTGCTTTTCCCACCTATCGGCATGAACTTCCTGATGAAACCACATTGTTCTAGTTCTTGTAGAGCATTGGAGAATGTGGTGTTGTCGGAGAGCCCAGTTGCATCTAAGATGTCTTTTCTCAACATACCCATTTTTTTGCTAGCCAATGCTGTGATAATGGAAATATGGGTCGTTGGTCTTTTAAACAAGGATGCATAGAGCGCATTGAATTCCTGAGTAAGTTCCCCTCTCTCAGAAAAGAACATTCTATCGAAATTCTGTGCTACGCTTTGTCCCCTTTTCAGAAAGCACCAGTAATAAGGAATGCCACCAAGTGCCATATAGGCTTCTAGAATCTGGCGTTCTGTATATCCCAGTTTGCGCTTTTCGCAGAATTCCTGGCATTCTCTCAAACTGAATGGTTCCAGAAATATCTGGTTTGTTAAACGATTGTGCAAACCGCCATAATTCATAATGATGTTGTTGATGATCCAAGAGGTGGCACTGCCACAAATGATAAGGATAATGTCTTTTCTTGCAGTTGCCCAACTGTTCCAAAAATGGTCTAGCGAGCGTACAAAGTTTGATTTATGTGTATCCATCCAAGGCATTTCATCGATGAAGATTATTTTCTTCTTCTGGGTATCTTTCGATTTTTCGATGAATCGTTCTAATAAGTGGAATGCTTCATTCCAATTAGAAGGAAGTTCTTTTACCTTTCTCATACCAGCAGAGTATAGTGATTCCGTAAATTCACTTAGCTGCTCTTTGAGTGAGGCTCCATATATACCTGTATGTTGAAAGGCAAAGCTATAGTTGAAAGCCTCTCTTATCAGGAAAGTCTTTCCTACGCGTCGTCTGCCATATATAGCTACAAATTGCGACTCTTCTTCTTCGAGTAGCCCTTTAAGAAGCTCTATTTCTTTTTCCCGTCCTACTATCATATCTTTCTGTATATTATTTGTTTGTTGTGCTGCAAAGATACAAATAAATAAATTATTAGTCGTGGAAATGTGAAAAAATCGGTAGATTTCCACGGTTAATAACAGTAATTAACAGTTTTGCGGTTGTCATATACGGAAAAAGCATCCATCGTGAAACTTTTTGCGTCGCTATTCTGCGCGAAATGGGGTAAAAACATCGTTTCGCGCAGAATAGTAACGGGAAATGAGTTATTAGTCGTGGAAATCTGTTGATTTTTTGCACATTTCCACGACTAATAACAGAAAACATCACACGCCCTGAAAGGGCAGAAGCTCCTGGTGCTTGGGCTTTCAGAGCGTGGTGCTTTGGACCCTTCAGCCTGTTCTTGAACCATGCGAAAGATTTATCGTAATTAATAGCTTTGTTGAGGGGAGAAAGGATGAATTGCATTTGTTTTTCCAGCATTTTCCCGATTTGTATCCCTTTTATATCGAATATTAGACCCTTAAGCGGGGCTTTTTTCTTAATTTTGCAGACAAAATAAACAATTAGCATTTCACTTACTTATTTAATAACAGCAGCAAAATGAATAAACTATTCACATTTATTGTGTTGTGGATGATGTCTTGTCTTCCGACCCTGGCACAGGCTCCGATGGACGGAGGTGTATGGAAGGACAATACCGGCAAGCATATCAATGCGCATGGTGGCAACATCTTCAACTACAAAGGTACCTACTATTGGTATGGCGAAAGCCGCTCGGAGGATGGCAAGCCTTACAGCTCTCTCGGCGTAAGCTGCTTCACTTCCAAGGATCTCAAGAATTGGAAGAACCACGGATTGGTGCTCCCTGTATCTAATGAACCAGGCAGCGACATCGAGGGTGGTTGCATCATCGAGCGTCCTAAGGTGCTCTATAATCAGAAGACCAAGAAGTTCGTCATGTGGTTCCATCTCGAATTGAAGGGTAGGGGTTATGGTGCTGCCCGCTATGGTGTGGCAACCAGCGATACTCCTTTCGGACCTTTCAAGTTCATCCGCTCTGGCAGAGTGAATCCAGGTCTTTATCCTATCGGGTTTGCGAAGCCGGATACCACCGACCTCAAGCATCAGCTTCTCTTCCCTGAACTGAAAGAGTGGTGGACTCCAGCCTGGCGCACTCAGATAGAACGAGGTATGTTCTGGATGAGAGACTTCCAGGGAGGACAGATGTCGAGAGACATGACCATCTTCATCGACGATGATGGCAAGGCTTATCACATCTATTCTTCAGAGGAAAACCTGACACTCCAGATTGCACAGCTGACAGATGACTACATGCAGCACAACGGTTGCTACGTACGAGTAGCTGCCGGCGGACAGAACGAGGCTCCAACCATCTTCAAGCAGGATGGCACCTACTGGATGATTACCAGCGGATGTACCGGTTGGGCTCCAAATGCTGCCCGCATGTTCAAGGCTAAGAATATCTTCGGTCCTTGGGAACAGTTGCCTAATCCTTGCCGTGGAGAGGGTGCCGACAAGACCTTCGGTGCACAGGGTACCTATATATATAAGGTGGAAACTGCAGAACAGAAGAAGATGTTCCATGGCGCCGACTATGTATTCATGGCAGATATGTGGAATCCGAAACATTTGAGCGACAGTCGTCACCTCTGGATACCTATTTCCTGGGAAAATGGTGCTCCAGTGTTGAAAAAATGATAAAAAACACGGTCGCTCTGCTCGTTTCTAAATTATTTTAATTACATTTGCAGCTTGAAATGATAATACTGCAATCATCGTTTAACAGAATTCAACAAACTAACAAAATTGCAACTATCTATGATTCATATATATAAGAGTATCATGATTACCCTTCTTCTGGCTTTGGTTCCGTTCATGGGAATCAGCGCAGCAAAGAAGAAGGCACAACAGCAGAGCGACCGCCAATATTGGTGCTCGCTTGCCTATAAGATGGCTCAGCCTGTGCTGGAGAATATGGCAAAGGGCGAGCTGCAGAAGAATATGCAGACGGAGTTCAGTCCAAGCTTCGACAACCGCAACAGAAAGGTGCTCTATATGGAGTGCTTCGGCAGACTGATGGCTGGTGTGGCTCCATGGCTGACTCTTCCTGATGATGCCACAGCCGAAGGCAAGCAGCGTAAGCAGCTCCGTGAGTGGGCTTTGGCTTCCTACAAAAATGCCGTTGACCCTCAGAGTCCTGATTATCTCTGCTGGGGCATCGGTGGTCAGAACCTGGTAGATGCCGCTTACATCGCCGAGAGTTTCCTCCGTGCTTACGATACACTCTGGAAGCCTTTGGATGAGGTGACCAAGCAGCGATACCTGAAGGAGTTTGCCAAGCTCCGCCACATCGACCCTCCTTATACCAACTGGCTGCTCTTCTCTTCAACCATCGAGAGTTTCATGGCGAAGGCTGGCGGTGATTTCGATGAATATCGTGTCAATTCTGCCTGCCGCAAGGTAGAGGAGTGGTATGTAGGTGATGGCTGGTATGCGGATGGTCCTTCGTTCGCATTCGATTACTACAGCAGCTATGTGTTCCATCCGATGTATCTGGAAACACTCCAGGCGATGGTGGATGCCAAGGTGAATTCCCGTCTCGACTATCAGAAGTACTACGACCGGGAGTTGAAGCGCTGCCAGAAGTACAGCATCATCCTCGAGAGATTCATCTCTCCGGAAGGAACCTTCCCGGCTTTCGGAAGAAGCATTCCTTACCGCATGGCAACCATGCAGCCGCTTGCCTTGATGGCATGGTATCAGAAGTTGCCAAAGGATTTGAGCAACGGACAGGTGCGTGCAGCCCTGACCAAGGTGCTCCATCGCATGTTCGACCAGGAGAACAACTTCAATGAGAAGGGTTATCTTTCTATCGGTTTCTGCGGAAACAGCCAGAAGAACGTTGCCGACTGGTACACCAACAACGGTTCGCTCTATATGACTACCCTTGCCTTCATGCCTCTCGGCCTGCCTGCCAATCATCCATTCTGGACCGATGCAGCACAGCCTTGGACCCAGGTGAAGGCATGGAACAATCAGCAGTTCCCTAAGGATCATCACTGGAAGGACGAGATTGTCACCAAGGACAAGTGGTAAACTTTAATTGATAATTTACAATTAATAATTGATCATTAATCATGCGCAAAATATTGATGATGCTGGCAGCTGCAGCCTTGGCTTTGCCTTTGAGCGCAGCGCAGCCAGCCAAGAAGACCGCCAAGGTCAAGAAACAGAACAAGAAGGAGGTGAAGGCTTCCAGAAAGTGGGACCACGAGCAGGTGGTAGCACTCATCACGAAGGTAAACAATTACTGGCAGGTCAACAACAAGCCTGAGGTTCGTGCCTTCTGGGACAACGCCGCTTATCATACCGGCAACATGGAGGTATATAAGATGCTGAAGGACCAGAAGATGCTGGATTACACCATCCGTTGGGCTGAGCATAACGACTGGACCGGTGCTACAGAGGCTAATCCTGCCAAGTGGAAGTACAAGCCATACGGCGAGGGTAAGGATCACGTACTCTTCGGCGACTGGCAGATCTGCTTCCAGACCTACATCGACCTCTACAACATCGAGGCAGCCAAGGGCAATGCCGCAGCTTCAGAATTCATGGTGAAGCGTGCCAAGGAGGTGATGCACTACGAGGCTTACTCTGAGCCAACAGACTACTGGTGGTGGAGTGATGCCCTCTACATGGTGATGCCTGTGATGACCAAGATGTACAAGCTTACCGGCGATGTGAAGTATCTCGACAAGCTCTACGATAACCTCCTCACCACCGACGAGATCATGCTCGACAAGGAGACCAACCTCTACTTCCGCGATGGAAAGTACATCTATCCGAAGCACAAGAGTGCCAACGGAAAGAAGGATTTCTGGGCTCGCGGCGATGGATGGGTTCTTGCCGGTCTGGCAAAGGTGCTCCAGGATATGCCTAAGGACTACAAGCACTATCAGTTCTTCGTAGATAAGTTCCAGAAGCTGGCTAAGGCTGTGGCTGAAATCCAGCAGCCGGAAGGTTACTGGACCCGCTCGATGATGGATCCTGATCATGCACCGGGACCAGAGACCAGCGGTACCGCCTTCTTCACCTATGGAATGCTCTGGGGAGTAAACAATGGTTATCTCAACCAGAAAGAATATAAGAAGGTGATTGACAGAGCCTGGACTTACCTCACGGAAACAGCCGTTCAGGAAGACGGCAAGGTGGGCTATGTTCAGCCAATCGGTGAAAGAGCCATCCCAGGACAGACCGTAGATGCCAATTCCCAGGCAAACTTCGGTGTGGGAGCGATGCTTCTCACCGCTTGTGAATATGATAAATATCTAAACACAAAACTATAATAGTAATGAATAAAAGACTGTTCGTAACATTGAGTATGGCAGGATTGGCAATGGTGGCCTTTGGTGCAAGAAAACCGAAGGCTGCCATTAAGTCGTCTGTAAAGACGGTAGCCATCCAGCAGCCAACTTTCACAGAGTGGCACGACCTCCAAGTGAATGAAATCAATCGTTTGCCTCTGCACACATTGCACTTCGCTTACGATCCTAACGACTTCGCTGGAACAGGTGCTGAGTATCTTGACAAGAAGAAGAGTATGAACTACCTGTCGCTCGACGGCACATGGAAGTTCAACTGGGTAGCCAATGCAGATGAGCGCCCTACAGACTTCTACAAGACTGACCTTGATGACTCAAAATGGAACAACATCCAGATGCCAGGCAACTGGGAGATGTTGGGCTATGGTCAGCCTGAGTATGTAAATGTGGGCTTCGGATGGCGTGGCCACTTCGACCAGCAGCCACCTGCTGTTCCTACCAAGGACAACCACGTTGGTTCCTATCGCCGTGAAATCAATATCCCAGCCAACTGGGATGGCAAGCGCGTCATCGCTCACTTCGGTAGTGTAACATCCAACATCTATCTCTATGTAAACGGAAAGTTTGCCGGTTATGCAGAGGATAGCAAGGTTGCCGCAGAGTTTGATATCACTCCTTTCCTGAAGAAGGGCAAGAACCTCATCGCTTTCCAGACATTCCGCTGGTGTGACGGTTCATGGTGTGAGGATCAGGACTTCTGGCGCCTGAGCGGTCCTGCACGTGAGAACTATCTCTATGCCCGCTCTAAGGAGCATCGTCTGCTCGACGTCCGTGTAGAGACAGAGTTGAAGAACAACTATAAGGATGGTGCCCTCAACATCACAGCCAAGGTGCAGGGCAATACCCTGGCATACTTCGGTCTTTACGACCCGGATGGCAAGGAGGTAATCGTTACAGGTACCGATAATGTAAAGAATGGTGTGGCTAAGTATCAGCTCCGTGTGAAGAATGTTCGCAAGTGGAGTGCTGAGACTCCTAACCTCTATACCCTCGTTGTTTCTCCTATCCAGAATGGCGGTATGTACTTGCCATACGAGATTGTACAGGTAAAGGTAGGTTTCCGCAAGGTGGAGATCAAGAACAAGCAGTTCCTGGTTAATGGTCAGCCTGTTCTCCTGAAGGGTGCCGACCGTCATGAGATTGATCCGGATGAGGGCTACAACGTAAGTGAGCAGCGCATGATTCAGGACATCATGATGATGAAGCGCATGAACATCAATGCCGTTCGTACCAGCCATTATCCTAACGATCCTCGCTGGTATGATCTCTGCGACAAGTACGGATTGTATGTTGTGGCTGAGGCTAACCAGGAGAGCCATGGTTTCCAGTATGGCGACGATGCAGCTGCCAAGAAGCCTGAGTTTGCCAAGCAGATCATGGAGCGCAACCAGCACAATGTGTCTATGTTCTTCAATCATCCTTCTATCGTAACATGGAGCTTGGGTAACGAGACCGTGATGGGCGACAACTTCCTGCAGGCTTACAAGTGGATCAAGAGCCAGGACAAGACCCGCCCTGTTCAGTACGAGCAGGCTCGCCGTGGCGAGGGTACAGATATCTTCTGCCCAATGTACTATCCTGTAAGTGCCTGCGAGAAGTATGCCAAGGATCCTAACAGTCCGATGCCGCTCATCCAGTGTGAGTACAACCACACCATGGGTAACTCCGGCGGTAACCTGAGCGATTACTGGAATCTGATCCGCAAGTATCCTATCCTCCAGGGCGGTTTCGACTGGGACTTCGTAGATCAGGCATTGCACCGCAATATCGTGAAGCCTATGAGCATCCTGCCTTACAAGATGAACAATGAGGAGCTTCGCAAGATAGAATATTGCTATGGTGGTGATTACAACAAGTATGATCCTAGCGACAATAACTTCAACTGTAATGGTATCATCGGTCCAGACCGTCAGATGAACCCTCATGCTTACGAGGTGGCTTATCAGTATCAGAACATCTGGGCTAAGATGGTGAATGCCGAGACAGGCGAGGTAAGTGTACATAATGAGAACTTCTTCCGCGACCTGAGCAACTATGCCCTGGCATGGAGCCTCGAAGAGGATGGCGTAGAGACTCAGAATGGTACCATCGCCGACCTCGATGTTCCTGCACAGCAGACCAGAACCTTCACCATCCCTTACGATAGAAGTAAGATTACCGGTAAGGAAGTATTCCTCAACATCGATTTCCGATTGAAGAATGCTGAGCCGCTGTTGACAGCCGGTCAGGTGGTAGCTTATGCACAGTTGCCAGTGGTTACCAAGCAGGCTTGCGAGGGTGACTGCAGCAAGTTGCTGGCTGAGGGTCATGGCAAGAAGAAGATGAAGCTTGCTGCCAAGAAGGACAACGTGATAGCTGTTACCACTCCAAACCTCACCTTCAAGCTCGACCGTACTACCGGTCTTATCTCTGAGTATGCTTACAACGGCAAGTCAATGCTCGGTGAGGGCGGTACCTTGAAGCCAAACTTCTGGCGTGCTCCTACCGATAACGATATGGGTGCAGGCTTGCAGAAGAAGTTCAAGGTATGGAAGAACCCTCAGATGAACCTGAAGAATATCGACGTGAAGAAGGATAAGAAGGCTAACACCGTAACCATCGTCACATCATTCGATATGCCTGAGGTTCAGGGACAGATGGATATCACATACCTCGTATTTGCCAATACAGGTGCAGTGAAGGTAACAGAAGACTTCAAGGCAACAGAAGGTGCCAAGGTGAGCGATATGTTCCGCTTCGGTATGCTGCTGCAGATGCCATACAGCATGGAGAAGAGCACCTACTACGGTCGTGGACCTATCGAGAACTACTCCGACCGCAAGGACTGCATGCGCATCGCCATCTACAATGATGATGCCGACAACCAGTACTTCCCATACATCCGTCCACAGGAGAGTGGAACCAAGAGCGACATCCGCTGGTGGAAGCAGACCGATGCCACAGGCTTGGGCTTGCAGGTAAAGAGCTGCACACCATTCTATGCTAGCGCTCTCCACTTCGATACCGAGGAACTTGATGATGGCGATGAGAAGGAACAGCGCCACAGTTTCGACCTGAAGAAGTCTAAGTACACCAATCTCTTCCTCGATGCTGCCCACATGGGTGTAGGTGGCGAGAACTCTTGGGGTGCTTGGCCATTGGAGAAGTATCGCATACATTATGGAAGCAAGACCTTCAACTTTGTGCTGATTCCTCAGACAAAATAGTAGAAAAACAGGCATTTGGACAAAAGTCCAATATATTTAAACAGAAAATCCACCTCATTTGGGGTGGATTTTTTGTATCTTTGCATCCGTAATTATGTATATGATAAACGTATCAATAATAGAAAAAAGAATTTCAACCTAAAAAAGACAATAACGAACAATATGAGAAAAGCTAAGTTTTTTGCAGCAGTGTTGATGGCGATGTCTTCTCTCGGAGCATTCGCACAGCATCAGTTTTCAGTTCAGGCAAACAAGCCTGGAGTAGAAATCCAGCCTACCATGTATGGTATCTTCTTCGAGGATATCAACTTCGGTGCCGATGGTGGACTCTATGCAGAGATGGTAGAGAACCGTTCCTTCGAATTCCCACAGCGCCTGATGGGATGGAATACATTCGGAAATGTAACCCTCAGCGACGTAAAACCTGCCTTCGACCGCAACCCTCATTATGTAACACTTGAGAGCGCAGGTGCACGTGAGAAGCAGACTGGTCTTGAGAACCGTGGCTTCTTCGGCATGGGCTTGAAGAAGGATATGAAGTACGATTTCTCCGTTTATGGCCGTCTTCATCTCATCGATGGCAAGCAGGGCAAGATTCGCGTAGAACTCGTCAATTCAAAGAATGATGTCATTGCCAAGCAGGTCATCAACATCACCAATAATAAATGGCAGAAGCTTACTGCTACCCTTACTTCTCCTCAGACCGATGCCAAGGGTTTGATGCGTGTTTATCTGGAGAAGGGTTCTGAGAGCGTAGATCTCGACCATATCTCTCTCTTCCCTGAGGACAACTGGAATGGTCTCCGTGCCGACCTCGTACAGGATTTGGCTGACCTGAAGCCAGGCATCTTCCGTTTCCCTGGCGGATGTATCGTAGAGGGAACCGACCTCGATACCCGTTATGAGTGGAAGAACTCTGTGGGTGCTCCTGAGAACCGTCCTCTGAACGAGAACCGCTGGAGAGATACCTTCCCACATCGCCTTTTCCCTAACTATTATCAGTCATTGGGCTTGGGCTTCTATGAGTATTTCCTCCTTTCAGAGAAGATTGGTGCTGAGCCATTGCCTATTCTCTCTGTAGGTCTGGCTTGCCAGTATCAGAACGATGATAAGGATCCTAATGCACATGTAGCAGTCAAGGATCTCCAGAGCTATATCGACGATGCACTCGACCTCATCGAGTTTGCCAATGGTCCTGTCACCTCTAAGTGGGGTAAGCTCCGTGCCGATATGGGTCATCCTGCACCATTCAATCTGAAGCAGATTGGTATCGGTAACGAGCAGTGGGGTCCTATGTATCCTGAGCGTCTGCAGAAGTTCATGGAGCAGATTCATGCCAAGTATCCTAAGATTAAGATCTGCGGTTCATCAGGTCCATCTGCCGATGGCAAGGATTTCGACTACGGTTGGGAGCAGATGCGCAAGTTGGGCGTAGATATGGTAGATGAGCATTACTACAAGAGTCCGGAGTGGTTCCGCAGCAATGCCAGCCGTTACGATAAGTACGACCGCAAGGGTCCTAAGGTATTTGCCGGCGAGTATGCTGCTCATGCCGAGCACGACCCTAACTCTTGGGAGGCAGCGCTTTCTGAGGCTGCTTTCATGACAGGTCTCGAGCGCAATGCCGATGTGGTTTATCAGGCAACATACGCACCTCTCTTCGCTCACGTAGAGGGATGGCAGTGGCGTCCAGACCTCATCTGGTTTGATAATCTCAGCTCTGTTCGTTCTGCCAACTACTATGTTCAGCAGCTCTACGGCGAGAACAAGGGTACCAACGTATTGAAGCTTACCGAGAACGGCAAGGCTGTAGCTGGCGAGAATGGTCTCTATGCCACAGCTTGTTTCGACAAGGCTACCAAGAGCTACATCGTGAAGATTGCCAACACCTCTAACGAGGAGAAGGAAATCAACGTTACCTTCAATGGCATCAAGAAGTTGAATCCTGGCAAGATGACTGTTCTCCATGCCGACAATATCCAGGCAGAGAACAAGATTGACAACAAGAACGTGGTAGTTCCTGTTGTATCAGATGCTCAGGCTAACGGCAACGTCTTGAATGTGAAGATGAAGGCGAACAGCTTTGTAGTATATAGATTCTAAGTTTAGTTTTAAAGTTTAAGTAGTGTATTACCATTAAGGTAAAAAGATGATGAATCCCTTGCAGCAGAAATGTTGCAAGGGATTTTTTAATATCCGATGCTCACCATGCGGGCAATGCGTGCTCGTCACTTGTCCATTTTCTGCAAATAATTAACGGATTGTTCCCTTAAAATATCTAATAGTTTCCTTTATTTCGTTCTTTTTTATTAATTTTGTGAACGGAAAAGATAAAAATGATATGATCAAGATAAAATTATATATATTGAGTGTTTTGTTGCTGCTGGTTTCATGTACTGGAAATAAAGTCATAGATGAGCAGATAACTAGAGCAGATAGTCTGATGGAAGCCAATTCTGATTCTGCTTTAGTAGCTTGAAAACGTATTTGTTGAATCATTATAATTTAAAAATACATAATTTATGAACAAACTATTCATGTTAGCATTGACGCTACTATTCGTCATGCCATGCTTGGGACAAGAAAAAGACACGGTAAATGTCGAAAAAGAGATAGCTCCGATTGATACTACATTGCATTTGAACGATGTAGTAATCAAGGCTGCTCGTGTGATTCATAAGGTTGACAGAGATATTATCCTGCCGAATGCCAAGATTAAGGAAAACTCCTCCAATGGCTATGATCTTCTGAGAAAATTGCATTTGCCTAATCTCAAGGTGAATGAGGCTCAGCAGAGTATCAGCAGTTATCTTGGTGGCGTTCAGGTTCGCATCAATGATATAAAGGCTACGGTACAGGATATCTTGGCTTTGCAGCCGAATGAGGTTACCCGTATTGAGTACATAGATAATCCTGGAGTGCGCTATGGTGATGCAAGCCTTGCCGTTGTAATCAATTATGTAGTAAAGAAAAGATATGTTGGTTATGTAGGTGGTGTCAATACAACTCAAGCTCTTTGGGAAAGATTCAATAACAGTTATGCATTCTTCAGATATAATTATAAGAAGTCTGAGTTCGGCCTGTCTTATGGATTGAACTATCGTTGGTATGATAAGAGACGAAAGGACAGCCATTCTGTATATTTGCAGCCTGATGGACTGGAGCGTACTGTAGATTATGTCGGTCAAGATGCAGAGATGACCTATAATTCTCATAACTTACAGCTTAGTTACAGCTTAGCTGATCCTGGTAAGTATTCATTAAATGTGAGATTTGGGTTTGACTGGACCAATTCCCCTTACAACAAGAAACTGCAAAAGGTATTTGAAACTGGGCGACAAGATTTGTTGCTTTTTACCAATGATTTTGGGCATGATCGAAATCCTGTGTTGGATATTTATTATAGTCTGAATCTGCCTAAAAAACAAAGTCTTATCATCAATGTCGTCGGCACTCATTTAGGCTCAGATAACACTCATAGACAGAATGAATATGTATTGCTGGGGGATGTTGGTGAAACGTTGAATTCCAGTCCTTTACACGACTATGGCTATGAAGCCGATGGTAGTAAGTATTCTTTGATAACAGAGGCAATTTACACCAAACTGTTGAATAAGGAGCTGTCCTTTTCTGGTGGTACTAACTATGCTGTTAGTAGAACTGATAACAAATATACAGGAAGTCAGAATGTTACTACAGTCTTGAATTCCAATAATGTGTATTTGTTTTCGCAATTGGATGGACGCTTGGGTAAAATCGCTAATTTCCAGTTAGGTGTTGGTGCAAACTATATATCAATAGAGCAAGGTAGTGTGGGGTTTCACAAGTGGACTTTTAGACCGAAGTTTACATTAGCCACTAATTCTATTAAGAATTTTAGAATTAGACTTACAGGCTCTATCAATCCACAAGTGCCTTCGTTGTCCCAGTTGAGCGAGGTGCGACAGCAGGGAAGTACAATGCAAGCAAATGATGGTAATAGTACCTTGAAGGCAACATCTACTTATTATGGTAATTTGGGCTTCACATGGAATAATAAGATAGTTGATGTTTACTGGGGCGGTAATATGAGCTACACTCCAGATGCCATTATGACAAGCATTTTGCCACAACAGCAAGCGGATGGAAGCTATTTGTATGTGTGGAAACCTGAGAATCAGAAAAGTTTTACTTCTTATTTCGCTTATACTACTTTGGTATTCCATGTCATCCCTGATATATTTGATATCCAAGGAGAGTTGCAATATAAGCACTCGAGAAGCCGTGGCTTGGATTATTCGCACGATTTCGAGCCTTTGCATTATGGTTTAACGGCATCTTTGAATTTGAAGAAATGGTATGTGGAATATTATTTTGCCAATGCATGGGAGCAGCTTTCTGGTGAATCAAGAAGCGCAGGAGAGAAACAATCCACCCTCACGGTGTCTTATAAACATAAGAATCTTCGTCTAGGTCTAAGTTGTCTACTTTTGGGCTATCCACAGGGATTTGACTATAAGAATAGAACAAATAGTAAGTATTATGTAAGCCGAGGAGTTACTTATATCAAAAATAATGGCAACATGCTTATGTTTACACTTGGCTATACCTTTAGTCATGGTAGAAAATATAAGGCAGACAGACGTAAATTGAACAATAGTGATAATGAAACTGGTTTAAGAATTTAAAATATGAACTTGAAGCCATTTCCTCATTATCAGCAACTCAACGAGATGGACTGTGGTTCCACCTCGTTGAGGATGATAGCCAAGGACTATGGCAAGGAATACTCGGCAGAGTATTTCTGCAGGCTATTAACGGTTTCTCAATAGGGATAATGCATAGAGTGGCAGTATGGTGATATGCCTTATGGCGTCATCGTCCTGCTTGTCAATGTAATCAAATGATCCAAAATTCTCTAAGGAACAACGGAAGGCTTCGGTGAGCTTTTTCTCTCTCATGAATAGCCAGAGACTCTTCATGCCGCCCTGCGTACCCGATTTGATTTCGATAGGGGTAATCTTCATGTTGTGGATTTCCAGATAGTCTATCTCGGCAACACTCTTCCCCTTCTGCTCCCAATAAAACATCTTCTGGCGCTGGATGCATGGTTTGTAACGCATCATCTCAAGTCCGGCAACCATTTCTGTAACACCTCCCTTATTGACAAGTTCCTGTGGGGTGCCGGCTAAAATAAGTTCTATGAGCTGCTGAGACAGGTCGCCTTCCAGTTGAAGCACGGCTAACAGTAATCCTGGGTCCAGAAAGAGAACCTTCATGCTTTTCTCGTCAGCTTCCGCATCCAGCGGAATACCATTGCCCGAGGTAGCGACCACAGGAGTAACGATTCCTGCAAGTGTCAACAGGCGGAGGGCTTCTCTGATTTGTGAACTCTGATAATCTGCTGATATTTGCTTGTATGTCAACTTCTCTCCTGCCTGATGACAGATGCCACGCATCGTTGTGCGCAGCAAATCTGGGTTAACTCTCTTTTTATACTTGCTGAAATCATCTTCGTATGTCAGTATGATATCTTCCTGGATGTTTCGGCATCGGTTGAAATCGTGTGTCTTGGTCCATGCCAGAACAGATTCCGGCATGCCTCCAACAAGCAGGTAGGTGCGGAAGTATTCCACGAGTTTATCATGGAAGGCTTGATCTAAAGACTGGTTTCCGTATGCTTCATTTCGGAGAAGGATGAGTCCTTCTTCGTGATTGGCATACAGGAATTCATCGAAAGTCATCGGATACATGAAGAGCGAGTGAATCCTTCCTACTCCAAAAGTAGGGAGTTCCTGAAGCGTAAATTCCAGAAGTGATCCTGCGGCTATGACATGCAGCTCAGGATAATCTTCCTTGAAGAAGCGTAATGCCATGATAGCTTCTGGGCATTCCTGAATTTCGTCGAGAAAGAGGAGCGTCTTGCCTGCTTCTACAGGGACATTGATATAACTGCTGATTTTTTTAGCAATCAATCGTACGTCAATATCCCCCTGGAAGAAGGTTTTGATGGCCTTGTGGCGTTCAAAATTCACCTCGGCGAAATACTCGAATTGTTTGCCGAAGTTTTTTACCGCTGATGACTTTCCTACCTGTCTGGCGCCACGAAGCAGCAAGGGTTTCCGCATGGAATCTTCTTTCCAGGCGATGAGTTCTGAATCTACATTTCTATGTATATATTCTGCCATAATCGTAACTATTTGAATAACAGATGCAAATATAACGAAAATACTCAAATCCGAGAAATAAATCGCGTTAAAATACTCAAATCCGAGAAATAATCGGCGATAAAATACTCAAATCCGAGAAATAATACGACCTGCACGGTTGAAATTACCCAATACGCCCTGAAAGGGCAGAAGCTCCTAGCCCAGGGCATCGCCCTGGGTAATTATGGACGCAAACCCGTCGCCCTGTAAGGGCAAAAGCTTTAAAGAACCAAGCAATAAACAAAGCTTTTGCCCTTACAGGGCGTCTTATTGATTGCTATTATACCCAGGGTGATGCCCTGGGCTAAGAGCTTTTGGGCTTTCAGCCCGTTTTAACCGTATAGTTTGTTTTTTTTATTGTCGGATAAGCCCGAAAAAACGACGTTTAAACACATTTGATAACAAACAGGCACAATGACCCGAAAAGGGAGGTTGCGAATATACATTTTTTTATATATCTTTGCAATCAATAAGATTCTATTTGTTCAATCAATAAGATTCTATTTGTGTAATCAATAAAATTCTATTTTTGTATTAACTGATAAACATGTAAGGCTTATGAGACGGAAAATTCACAGCTTAACTTTTGTGTTCATGGCATTGTTGATGATGTTGATGACGTTCGCTTCATGCAGTAAAATTCAGAATTTGCTGAATGAGGGAGATGATGATGACGACGACGATGGAGGCATTAATCCACCGGAACTCGTAGAAGGAAGAATGGAAGACATCGCTCTTTCGGGTATCGTGAGAGATGCCAGCGGCACTCCAATCGAGGGCGTGAGCATCGTGAGCGGCTCTTCTGCTGCTACTACCAATACCGACGGATTCTTTGAATTCGATCAGATTCAGGTAGTAAGTGTCCTGAACGACCGCTCGGTAGTGAGATTCAGCAAGGCGGGCTATTTTGATGTGGTGCGTTCTATGGATGCTGACGATGATGCTGCCGATGGCGCAAGCTGGGAGGTGGTGATGTGCAAGAAGGAGAACAATGATTTCACCAGCATCAAGACCTATTCTTCTTCATCCGACCAGACCCTGCAGGCTGGCGAAATGAAGATTGATATGCCGCAGGATGGATACAAGGTGGATGGCACCGGAGCCAGCTATACCGGAAAGGTGAAGTCGGAGATGGTGTATCTGGATCCTAACAATGAGCGATTCTCTGAGATGATGCCGGGTGGCGATCTCGCTGCTGTGCGTTCCGACAACTCCAGCGCCCAACTGGTTTCCTACGGAATGACCGACCTGAACATGTATGCCGAAAATGGCGATAAGTTGCAGCTCAAGGATGGCAGCAAGGCAAAGCTTACCTTCCCGATACCAGCCGGAATGGGCGAGAATCCGCCAGCCAGCATCCCTTTGTGGAGCTTCAATGAGAAGACTGGTCTCTGGGAGGAAGAAGGAAGTGCCGCATTGCAGGGAAATGTATATGTAGGAGAAGTGGCTCATTTCTCTTGGGTTAATCTGGATGATCCTGAACAGCTGGCCACCGTGTGTGGATATGTTAAGGATGATACTGGCAAACCTCTGCCTGGAGTAAGATTGAACATAGGTCAGTTACAGTCTCCTACGTTAATAGGTTCTGATGGATATTATGAGCAGAAAGTTCCTGCAAATACAAAGTTCAATATAATCGTGAAATCACATTACTATGGTAGCAGCGGTCAGAACTCTACTGCGAAAGTATCGGCTATCTCTCCGGGTGTAAAACACCAAGTGGACATTATCCTGCCTCACATGGTTCGTGTATATGGTCAGGTAACGGATGAGCAGGGCACTGGTATTCGTGCTTCGGTATGGGTGAAGACTGATAAGTATAAGTCGCAAGTATGCCAGACCGATAAAGATGGAAATTTCTATATCTATATACCGAAGGATGTAAGGGGAAATGCTACCGCTTATGCACGTAATTATAAAGGAGAAGAAGTTGCCAAGGATATCATCATCACTGACGATGATATATGTGTATATCACCAGATTAAAGGTTCAGGATCTGCTGGTGACAATATGATTCATATCTACTCCGATGTCATGGGTGATGCAGAATGGTCTGTACCTACCTATACAAGTCTTCTGAGTGGTGTCATTGTTGTAGATGATACCTTGACGCTGATGTCTGATGAAACTGCCGCTGTAAACCTGAATATCACAGTACCTCATTATGATAAGGAGAAGACTACTTATACGGATGGTGTATCGGCATGGGTGGAAAATCCGAAAGCAAAGCATCTGTTCGTTTCTCCTCAGGAAAAGGAAATGAAGTGTACTGTACAGAGAAATGGCAGCAATTTCGTGTTCTCGCTTGAGGGATATGGTGTCTATATGAAGTTGCCTTCTAATGATAGTGATGCGGATGATGACAATGAACAGGAATCTGCAGAAGAAGGTGATGAAAATGCTAAGTTGATAGGTAAGGATATGAGTTTTCAGCTTTATGCCATTGCTAAGTCTCTTAGCGCCATCAAGCCGGTAGATGCAGGGTTCCCTTCTTTCACTCCACAGTTGGAAGCGAAGGCTCCTTTTGCGTTATTGTTTACAGAATGTGGTAAATTCAGCAAGGGTGGTGAAATCTTTTATAACGGTGGAAGCAGCGACTATCAGACGCTGAAGAATGCTGCAGCCAAGCAGGGCTTCACCAATCTGGGCGAGGACAATGAGGATGGATATTTGTCTGTTTACTTCTATTCTGCAAAGAAGAAAGGCTTGGTTTTGCTGGAATATAACCCTAAAGCCTCAGGCATTACAGGCAAGACCTGTTGGACTAATGCTGAAGAGCAAGCCCCTATCTACATGATGGTATTGGATGGTGTTACCGAGGATATGCTCGAAAAGATGTTTGAGGATGATGACTATGATACCCGCAGCACCCGAGTAACAGCCCGCAGTCATCTCAATCTGATATCAAAATGTAAGTTTGATGGCTTTAAGAAGAAAAAAATATTCAAAAAGCTTGCCCGTTTGCGTTAATTTGCCTATATTTGCAAGGTAAATTCGTAGAAAACTCAGAGGGTGTGTCATAAGCCTAGATAATGACTGCTGAGGACGGGCTGAAAGCCCAAAAGCTCCTAGCCCAGGGCATCGCCCTGGGTATAGTAGCAGTCAGTAAGGCGCCCTGTAAGGGCAAAAGCCTTATAAATAGCTTGGTACTTGAAAGCTTTTGCCCTTACAGGGCGGCAGGCTTGCGTCCATCTTAACCCAGGGTGTTGCCCTGGGCTAGGAGCTTCTGCCCTTTCAGGGCGTGTGGAGTATGGAGCTTCTGTCCTTTCAGGGCGTGTGGAGTATGGAGCTTCTGCCCTTTCTATTATATTTGCACTTGGAAAAATAAAGAGGTGAAAAT
>ERZ1026858.154-NODE-154-length-36712-cov-102.141746_pt1 | contig 36712 bp, 19 predicted proteins | sample MGYA00380159_ERZ1026858 | MGnify/ENA primary metagenome ERZ1026858 (study PRJEB33269, sample SAMEA4719795) | human gut metagenome | biome: human-associated habitat; feature: organic feature; material: feces | place: Cameroon | collected 2013-10 ...
AGGCTAAAAAGAAGCGGTACAACTTTATCGCTAACAGGCTGAGAATAAGCACATTGCATTTGTCGCCCACTTTCTCTGCACGTGTAAAATATCAGTAACATCCACATGTTGCATCGGAAAGTAAGTCGTGATAAACAACGATTAATATCGACAACAAATGATAGTTAAGGTGCTCAAAATGAGCACCTTTCTTTTTTGCCTTGCCAAACTCATAATGTCCTTACACTAGAATTTCACATTATAGCTATTTAATTGACTATACACACATTTCAGTAGCCAATATTCGCCTAGCAAGCCATAAATCATCACATATCTTTAGCATTAGTATTATTAATAATCGAAGCATGGAGAAGTAAGCTATCGCATGGGCGTTATCGTCATTAGCTTGTGGAGTACATCCATGGGCATAAAGGTTACGATACGCATAACCATTTGTATACTCGCTATTATCAGTGTAGTAGCTAAAATATCCACGCTCATTTTTGGTCAAAAGATGGTCATCTGTGACAAGCAATCCAAGTTCAAGCAATTCATCTAGACCATTGCGAGCATCTTTATCATAATGCCAATATGAACAGCTTCCAAACTCCCATATTGCTTTTAATGCAGGCAAAATTATAACATTCGTAAATTTTAGTTTTCCCTCATCATCTATTTTTAGCATTCTATTCTCAATAAGGAAATCTATCTTGCTTTTTTGATAAGATGTATATTGGTCATAACCCACTGACTCATGAATAATGAGTTCTACTAAGGAATGATACTTTTTATGCTTATATGGGGCAACATTATATAACAATGATGCAGAAGCAAACAAATAAAACAAAACTTGTTTTATTGTAGGGTTGCTCTCATTAATCTCATAATATTTATTCATGAGCAAACTCTTTGCCTCAGACATTTTTTGAGGAGGAAGCATTGCAAGATATTCAGAATCTATCTCATCTTCCTTCACAAATGTATCATATTGACGCGCAATATTATCTAATTCAGGGAAGATAATCCGACATTTCTCCAACCACCCATCTTCAACTTTAGGGAGCCTTATTGGCAAACCAGAATAACAAAACTCTTCGCTCAAATAACTTATATAAAAGTTTTCTAATAATCGCTCGATTGGCAAACCTAATTGCAAGAGAATATTATTATATCCTGCCAATTGATATATTGCAAGATTGTTTTTATCTTCAAATTTCTGATAATTTGGATATGCAGTCTTACTCTTATCCATAAAAGCTTGTTCAATTGCTTCCACTTCACAGTTCTTATTAATAAGATTTATCATAAAATATTTATCCATCCAGTTAAACACACGACCACAATATATTACTTTATTCGAATCAGAACAAGAAACTATAAAAGATTTATGGTAATTATATGAAGGGTATCCTTTTTCATATGAAACAGACATACTCCTTTTATCTTCAATGCTACTGAAGACAACTTCAAACTGACGTCTTGTTATACAAGTTCTTGGATCATTCAACAAGTCATCATTAAGTTTTCGTTCTAATCGTTCTGCTTTCAAACGGGTCTTTGCAGAAAGGACAAACTTACCTACCACATTCTTTGCTTGGACTATCAAACGTACGTAATTTAAGTTTGGTTCTTCACTTTCAAGATATTTTATTACAATATCTTCACGTTCACTTATACTTAAGCTAGAAGGGAAATACAAATGCTCGTTATTATTATTTGTATGACATGCAACAAACTCATCAAGGAGCAAATGAGCTGATAATTTCTCATGAAGTAGTAGTTCTTTTATTACTTGTTTATATTTCTCAACAATTCTACAATTCTTAAGAACACAGCGTAGCTCATTTACATTGGAGCCAATAATAGACTTCAATGTTTCCGAATCAATTGCATTAAAGCACTTAAACTGGTCTATAATAACCCAGAAAGTATTACGATATGCCCATTCTAACTTTTTGTATTCATCAACAACATCGGCTGGACTTATTTTCTTGAAGAATCTTGCCACAATACTATAATATTCAGATGTTTTAGACTTTAGCATTTCTAAATCTTCCAAACACTCTGTTTTGGGAACAACATTTTCAAATAACTTTCGAATGTGCCATAATTCAATAATTCCATTAATTTCTGAAGGCGCACATTTTTCGTATTCTGAAATGCGCACTTCTGCTAATTTTAAGTTTGGGACTAAAGATAAGTCCGTATTTGAAAAATAACATACTCTATCCATAATTTTTATTCTTTTAATAAAAACATTTCCTTAAAAAGGCATTTGGCTATAGTTATTAATATCCTCATTTGCCATAGAAGAATCTTGCAACTTATGTAAATCTTCAATATGTTTAATCAGATTATCATAGTTTCCAAGATTTTCAATTTCTTCACGCCTTGCCTTGCTCAGCTTACAAAACTCTTCTTCCTGTTCTAGTCCTGCAAATCTTCGACCACACAGATTAGCAGCTATACCTGTTGTAGAACTACCACTAAATGGGTCAAGAATCCAATCTCCTTGATTGGTTGAAGCAAGAATCATCCGAACAAGAAGGCGTAAGGGCTTTTGTGTAGGATGCTTACCGCAGGTCTTTTCCCAACGACCGATAGCTGGCATTCGCCACACATCCGTCATTTGCTTACCTCCATTCAACTCTTTCATCAGATCGTAGTTGAATTTGTGAGGTACTTTCTGCATCTTTCTCGCCCAAATAACGAACTCTGTGGAGTATTTGAAATATCGGCATGAGATATTGACTGGTGGGTTTGTCTTCTCCCATGTGATTACATTCAATATCTTATATCCAAGTTCCGTAAGACAATTTGCCACAGAAAAGATATTGTGATAAGTGCCACTTATCCATATTGTGCCATTATCTTTCAGTTTGTCACGACACAAGCGTAGCCATTCCATATTGAATGCCATCATATCCTCTTGCGACTTACCTTTGTCCCAATTCCCTTTATTCACGCATGCGACTTTACCGCTTTGCAACGATATTCCACCATTGGAGAGGAAATAAGGAGGATCTGCGAATATCATGTCGAACTTGAAATCAAACTCTTTGAGAAGTTTGAAACAGTCGCCATGAGCAAGGACAAAGTCCCTTTTTTCAGATTGATAATATGTTTTTAGATTCTGATTTTTGACGATGAAATTTGCATCCGTAAAATCTTCAGAATCAAGTACAATCTTTTCTTCCTTATAAAGTCGACGCACTAATTCAATAGCTTCGATTTCTGAGTCTGCAGAAACTGTTGCTACTCGTTGTAAACTTTCTGTTATTTGTATCTGATAATCCATATTGGGTGCAAAAGTATATCAAAATACTTTAGAACCACCCAAAAGATCACAGTTTAACTTTTGTGATCAAAAAAGATCATTTCAAATATTCACAAATGCATAAGAGTAAGGTACTTAACTATTTTTACAATCTGTGCCATGCAGCTCATGCGAGAACTGGATGTAAAACGTACCCTTATCATCACCCACCGCCCTGTAGTAGGAGAAAGTTGGCTGAAAGCCTTCAAACAGGTTGTGGGCAGCAAAAGTTCTGAACCTAAGGTGAAAGGCAACAGCGATATTCATAAAACCTATGCCTTCGGTATGCGTTCGGACGACGAGAGTGAGACCGTGGGTAACTTCTATGATTTACAAAGTTTTATCGAGACTCCAGGCAATCACTATGCCTTCTTTGTTTCGATGCAATATATTCGTCTCTCTGAACTTGTCAACAGCAAGACACAGGCAAAAAACGCAGGTAAGGAACTGGGCAATGGAAACTCCACATCCAAGGAGAACGAGATGCTGAAAGCAGACATTCTGAAAACCGACTGGGATTTGATCATTATTGACGAGGCTCACGAGGGAACACTTACCTCATTGGGCAAAGGCGTCATCCAGGACTTTCTGAAGAAAGAGAAAACCAAGATGCTCTATCTCTCTGGAACTCCTTTCAATCTCTATGAGGATTTCAATGGGGATGAAATCTACACCTGGGACTATATTGCCGAGCAAACAGCTAAGCATAACTGGAGTTTGGAACATCCCAACGAGAAGAATCCATACGCCGAATTGCCGAAGATGAATATCTTCACCTACGACATTACCAAGAATATTGATAATATTCTGGACCAGACTGGTGTATTCTCGTTCCCAGAGTTCTTCCGTACATGGACAGGTAACCCTAAAGCCGATAAAGCATCTATGCCAGAAGGTGCTAAAGGCCGTTTTGTGCATGAGCCAGAAGTATCTGAGTTCTTGGATTTACTCTGCAAGAAGGATGCTGAGAATAATTTCCCATTCTCTACCAATGAATATCGCCAGATGTTCCGTCATACACTTTGGGTAGTTTCTCATGTCAACGAAGCGGCTGCTTTGGAGCAACTGCTGAAAGAACACAAGATTTTCAGTCACTTCGATGTAGTGAATGTTGCTGGTAGAAACGAAACTGACGAGCAGAATGAGAATGCGCTCGATAAGGTACTTAAAGCGATTGGCGACAATCCTGAAAAGACTTCTACCATTACCATATCCTGTGGTCGTCTGACTACAGGCGTTACTGTTGCGCCTTGGACTGCCGTGTTCTATCTGAAAGGTGGCGACCGTGCTGCCACTTACATGCAGACCATCTTCCGTGTGCAGTCTCCATACAAGACTCCTGATGGTAAGATCAAGAAAGAATGTTATGTATTCGACTTTGCGCCCGACCGCACCTTGAAGATTGTGGCTGAAACTGCTAAGTTCTCTTCTATGGCTACAGCCAAAGAGAAGAAAAAACAGGAAGGTGATGAAGAGAAGACACAAGAAATGCGTGACAAGGAGACTGTTCGTGACTTTATCGAGCTTTGTCCTGTCCTTTCTATGGATGGAGGCAAGATGAGCCCTATGGATGTCAACGACATCTACAAGCAGTTGGAGAACGTCTTTATCGACCGGCTGGTGCGCAAGGGCTTTGACGATCCATGCCTCTATAACCAGGATGAACTGAATAAGGTGAATCCGGAAATCATCAATCATATTGGTGAGAATGGTGGCAAGGCTCCTGACGAGAAGCGTAAGGATGCTAAAGATACCGTTGATTTGAGCCACATGACTGATGAACAGCGTGCCGAATGGGAGGAAAAAATTCGCCAGAAGAAAGCTGAAGCCAAGAAGAAAGCAGAGGAAAAGCTGAAGAAGGATGAGGAGTTTAAGGCGCAATGGGAAGCCATGTCTGATGAAGAGCGTGAGGATTGGCTGAAGGCAGAAGCTGAGCGTATTGCCCGTCGTGAGAAGGCAAAGGAAGAGCGTGAGGAGTTCAAGAAACGTATGACCAATATCCGTGGTATTGCGCTCCGTATTCCTTTGCTGATGTATGGCGGTGCTGATGCCGGTGACCCAAAGGACGAACTGACTGTTGACAACTTCACCCGAAAGATTAAGGATGAGTCTTGGACTGAGTTTATGCCGAAGGGAATCTCGAAGGAAGATTTCAACAAAATTCGTAAGTGCTTCAATGCTACCCGTTTCGAGGAAGCGGGTAAGAAATATCGTGCCCTTACCCGTGAGGCTGACTTTATGCATATAGATGAGCGCATCCGTCAGATTACGGAGATTTTCTCTTATTTCCGCAATCCAGATAAGGAGACAGTGCTTACTCCATGGCGTGTAGTGAATATGCACATGAGTGACACGATTGGTGGTTGGTGCTGGTATGACGAAAGTTTTGACGAAAAGACCGGAGTGCTTGACACACCTCGTTATGTTGACCAGGGCAATGTAACCCGTCAACTCTTTGACAATGTTGACCTTGCAGGAGAAGTTCAGACAAAGATATTGGAGATCAATTCAAAGACTGGTCTCTACCCTCTTTACGTCACCTACTCTCTCTTTCGTCGCCGCTTGGATGAATACATCAAGGCGGAATGCATCGACAAGGAGACGGTCAGCGTGCAGGAAGAACAAGTGGTTTGGGATGATATTGTAAAGGATAACATGTATGTTATCTGCAATACTCCTATGGCTGTGGGTATCACTCGCCGCACCCTCTTTGGCTTCCGTCAGGTTGACCAGAAAGCAAATATTAAAAACGTACAATTAATCGAACGTGCTTCTAAAGACCAGGAAGGACTCGTAAAAGAACTGAAGTCTGTTGGTTTCTGGAAGGGCAATACAAGTAAGCAAGAAATGAAATTTAATGCTGTGGTGGGAAATCCGCCGTATCAAGAAAAAAAATCATCGGATAAAACCATTAATAATGGAGCATTTGCAAGTGCTTTATATCCGTCATTTATTGATTTAGCTACAAATATTAGTTCTTCGTATATATCATTAATAACACCTAGTAGATGGATGACAAGAGTAGGACAAGGTATCACTGATGCTTGGGTTGACAAAATGCTCTATGGGAATCATTTCATTAAAATGCATGATTATCTTGATGCTACTGAATGTTTTAATAATGTTGAGATAAAAGGCGGTGTTAATTATTTTCTTTTCAAAGGTGACTATAAAGGTGAATGTCAATATACACTTCACCAAAAGGGTAAGAATATAACAATAGATACCTATTTAGACCCTATAGACTCAGGAGTTGTTATACGAGATTCTATGGCAATTCGTATCATAAACAAAATAATAGCTGTAGAAGGAACTTACTTTAAAAACAAGTGTTTTGTTTCTATGGTTAGCCCAAAACATTACTTTGATAAGGGCGAATTGTTAAGTTCTAATTGGACAGGTTATTCCAAGCTGCAAGATGAGGAGCATTGCATCAAATTGTATGTAAACAAACGTTTAGAATCATCTGGTTATGGCTGGATAAAAGTGACAGAAGTTCCTAAATGTCAATCCACTATACCACTTCATAAAATTTACATCCCAAAATCCGGAGGATCGGGAACTGATGCTATTATTTTAGGAACTCCATTTTATGGAGAACCTAATAGTGTATGTTCATATACGTATTTAGTGATTGGCTATAATGCCGAAACTCATAACTTCTCGCATGAAGAATGTATGAATATTATTACATATATAAAGTCTAGATTCTTTAGATACCTAGTTTCTATTAAGAAAAAGACTCAAGATAATCCGCGAGATGTTTTTCAGTTCGTTCCGATGCAGGATTTTTCACATCCTTGGACAGACGAGGAATTGTACGAAAAATATAGCTTAGACCTCTTCGAGCGAGAGTACATAGAGTCATCAATCAAGCCGATGGACTAATACCCTCTCGAGTGATTCTTCAAGAATAAAGGTATCAAAACAAAGTTGATTATGCCAAAGAAAGAATATACGTCTTTACCGATAAACTATCCTGTATGTGAGCATAGCAGCTGCCTTATGGCAGCTACCTGCTTGCATCAGGTAGCCTACTCCATGATGCTGGAGCAGAATGCAGAGTATCTGCGTCTGATCAATCCCACCAGATGCAGCAAGGACGAGGCATGTACATACTATCGAGATAAAAAGCCTGTGATATTCGCCAGAGGATTCACAAACTTTCAAAAGCGGATGTACCCACAGCAGTATGACCAGTTCATGACAACCCTCATCCTCCACTTCGGACGCAACCAATATTTCAAGCGCAGACGTGGTGACATTCTTCTTCCACCTGAGGAGCAGGAAGTGATAAGACTGATGCTTGAAAAGGTAGGAGCTGACTCCAAAATGGACTTCGATAAGTACGAGGAACACATCAATTGGAGAGCCTGATTCATGCCTTCAAAGTACCTTGTCAGTACCATATAAGTGTTACTACGGTGTCAGTTACTTGATACTTCAGTACCACCTAAGATAAACTCCAGTACCAGTTAAGCGTTACTAAAAGCGGTACTGAGAGGCATAAAGTACAATTATAATATAATGTAAATATGGACATAGCAAAATATATAGGTGAGACTACCGAATACGACAAAAAGCAAGAGGTGGAACGCCGTAAAGTGAAAAGTTGGCTGAAGAGCGTCAGCGCCTTTGCTAACGGAGGTGGCGGTTGCCTGTTGTTCGGCATTGCCGATGATGACACCATCATAGGTTTGGCTAATGCCAAGGGTGATGCAGAATTTATCAGTCAGAAAATAAAGGAGCGTATAGACCCAATGCCTCAAATCGACTTGAAGATAGAGCGTGTAGAAGACAAAGAACTGCTCATTCTTCAAGTACATGGAGGTGAAGATACACCTTATTATTATATAGGCGATAGCGTTCTTGAAACCTTTGTGCGCATTGGCAACGAATCGGTTGTGGCAGATAGTACTGAACATAAGCGTTTGGTTCTAAGAGGTCGCAACTCATCATTCGACGCACGTCCAAGCGATGAAATGTTTGAAGATTATGCATTCTCAAAGCTTCGCAGCCGCTACTATGCCTGGAACGGTCTGAGCTTCGACAATAAGCTCTACCGTTCGTTTGGTCTGGTTGACAACAAGGGAGTACTTACCTATGCAGGTTTGCTGATTGCAGACGAGTGTCCATTGCGCCAAAGTCGAGTGTTCTGCACAAGATGGAACGGCAAGACAAAGGCTGGAGGAAGCATCGATGCACTCGACAGCGCAGAGATTACAGGAGGACTTGTAACACTTCTCGAAGACACCATGTCCTTCATTCGTCGCAACAACCGTACACTTTGGTACAAAGAACCGATGCAGCGCATCGAGATTCCTGAATATATGGAACGTTGTGTAATGGAAGTTGTAGTGAATGCCTTGGCACATCGTGACTATCTGATTCAAGGCAGCGAGGTGCATGTAGATATGTATGACGACCGTATGGTGATATATTCTCCAGGTTCCATGCCAGAAGGAAGACTTATTCAAACAATGAACTTAGAAGACATTCCTTCAGTAAGACGCAATCCGGTTATTGCAGACATCTTTGCACAGTTGGGTTATATGGAGCGTAAAGGTTCGGGAATGGGCAAGATTATTAATCCGATTAAAACCCTTTCCTACTTTGAGGAAAAGATGCTTCCAACCTTCTTCTCCGACCGTGCTCAGTTTACTGTCACATTCCCCAATATGGTTATGGCATGGCAGGAATCTCATCCTGGTATAGAGGTAAATTTTGTGGAAAATAAAGATGTCCCTCAAGATGTCCCTCAAGATGTCCCTCAAGGTGTCCCTCAAGATGTCCCTCAAGGTGTCCCTCAAGATGTCCCTCAAGGCTACGATTTAGATAAATGGATAGAACGTCAAGTTGCTGTTTTTCCTAACATTACATCAGAAGAACTGGCATCACAAATAGGGGTTACGTCTAAAACCATTAAACGTCGTATCGCTAAGATGCCTCATATTAGATATGTTGGTAGCGGCTATAGTGGACATTGGGAAGTAAGGAAAAAGAAATGAAACAAAATATACCAACACAAGCATCCATCCGCAAGGCTTACGTGGAAGAATATCTGAAACGTAGACCGGATGCTGAGGAGTTCGCCCGATTCACCGAATCGGAATTGGCAGACTTCATCCGAAAGCATGAGTCGCCAAACTTTGAAAGCATCTATACGCAGCTCGACCATAATTTCTATGACCGAGTACGCCATGATATGGCTATAGACGGACAAATGAGGACAGAAGACAATGCTGCTGACAACAGGTATTCTTTACATCTGAAAATATGGTCAGGATTCCTGGAATCAAAAGCATTCCGCAATCTCTTTAAAACAAAGATTGCCATCGAGGATTTGTCATCTGATGCGGAACCATCAGCACCTTCTACTCCATCATTCCGAGAAGAAACCGAAGGTGAACGGAAGCATATTCTGAAAGAGATGGATGTGATAAGGCGCAATCCACAGCTCCGCCAGATGTGCCTTGACAAGTATGGCTATCAATGCCAATGCTGCGGAATGGATTTTGAGGAAACATACGGCAAAGAACTGGGTGCCAACTTCATGGAAGTGCATCATCTAAGGATGATTTCCACATACGAGACAGATGGCGTACCCAAAGACTTCCTGGAGAATCTAGTTCCGCTATGCAGCAACTGCCATAGTATGATTCATCATATCAAGGATTCGGAACATCCGTTAAGGGATTTGCGTGAAGCATACCGAGGCATCAAGAAAGAAATTAAAATATGGAAACAAGACTAAGCAAGAAGCTTGCAGACAAAATAGCATCCCTGGACATCAGCCATCCATACGTATGGAAGCTGAAATTGTCGGAGGCAGATTTCAATGAACTTGAAGTCTGCCTAAGCGCTATTGTGTCTGATTGTGGAGTAGCAGCGTTGGCAAAGCCCGAAAATGCCACGTCAACCATTGTCTATATGGCAGAATGGTATAAGCGCAAATACCAAAGTGGTAACAGAAACCAACTGATAGAGAATCTGGATCTTGAAACACTCTGGACCAACTCAGGCATCAGCAAGAAACGCTATCTGTATCAGGATGATAGCGGACAGAAGCGATGGCTCTACTCCATCTATGTGCTTGGTGGTCTTGCCATACAGCATGAGCTGAACCGTCATGACAAGATGAAGTTCCTGAAGGGACTTTGCCGTATCTATCATGGCGACAACTATACCTTGGAAAATCTGGATGAAGCATCAAGAGCTGCTGCTTTCAGAGAGAGCATCAAGCGCCAGCACTCCCTTTATGAATACATGAAGGAGATTCTGAACGGAGAAATGCCCTTCCATGAAGACGATCTGAAGGATGCAGCATCTGACGTGAACCGATTTGTGGCAACCATCAAGGCTGCCAACGATGAGATATTGAAGATTAAATTCCGTTTCGAATGGCAAGTAATATTCTCGCCAGACTATACCTATATGACACGCCGACTTAACCTTTGGCTGAAGCCAGAGGAGGTAGGTGGAGGCCTGCACCAGTATCTGCGTTATGATCGTGTGCATCTATGGGGCGTGCCTAACCCGGAGAAGCAATTACACCTATTTATATATATAAGGTTCAAAAGATGCGATGAAGTGATAGAACCATCGACCATGGAAAATCCTATCATCACCTATCTGAACCACAGCGTGAACGACTTCGTTGCCTTTGGCGTAGAAAAAGGAGTACAGATTAAAAACATCCCTACATCACGATTTGATAAGATCGAAATCGTGGTGAAGGATGACGATGGTAATGAATATCTGGCTCAAACACAAAATACAACAGAATACATCCAACTCTGGCGACAGGGAGACTATGGGGAAGCATGGTCTTCTACCCAGAACACGCAGAAGGAAACGGCAGTGCTGTTTTCAAACCGCTGCAACTTGAAGGATGAGACCTTTTCCGAAGAAGTATATCGCAAGCGATTCCGTGACCAGAAGTTTGGTACAACCGATACATGGAACTGGATTTACATCTATGATTGCGTCAGCTTCCTGGATGAGCAAGGCAAGGAAATTAACCTGTATAACCGCATAGGCTATGACCAGGTAACCACAAGGCTTTATACCGACACCATTAGATATGTGGGTGGCGGAAAGGTGAAGCATTACTATATAGACGACCCAGACATCAGCGATGAATATGAGGTAGATGAACTGCCACTGATATTTGGATGGGAAGATGTGATCGTTCGCCATTTTGCTACAAAGGATGATATTCTCCATGCTCAGCCAGAGGAGGAAACCGAGGCAGAAATGATAGAATTCAAGCAAGAGAACGGCAGATATGCAGAATGGACAAAGATGGATGAACCTCCGTATGGTGAGGTGACATTAAGGGTAACAATAAAAGGAAAGCCGTTATTGTTTACCGTAGTTTATCTGCCAAGAATGGATAAAGCTTCTCCTATTAAACGAGACTTCGAGTCAACGCTCATCAGATACAAGAATGTAGATGGAACAGAGGCAGAACTTCAAGATGAAATCCCGATGGATGGAAATCCTCTCTCCCCTACACTACCTGTCAGGTACGGAGAAGATGAAAGCTACTATGAAGTAGATGTCTATCGACCAACCCTATTGAAAGAGGTCATGCTTGATGGCAAGATTATCGAGTATCTGAATGATGAGGAAAAGCTCAATCTTCCTTACATCTTCAAAGACAGGGTTCAGCTGAATGACTTCAGCGAGAAAGGTTATCAGGCATACGAATGCAGAAATCTGAGTAGTATTTATTCGCAGGACTTCATCAATATCTCCGGTAATCCATCGGTAGGTGAAGCTGCCTTAAACGCCTGGCGAAATGACAATCACTATGTAGGGAAGCTACTCGATGCCATGACTCCTGAAAGTCTGGTAGTATGTTTCGGCAATGACCAGGAGCACAGTTCATGGAAAGATGAACAAGCTCTATACTGGAACTATGACGAGAAGACTGAACCTGAGCCTATCAATCCGGATGAAGATGCAGACTCAAAGAGTACAGGTGTGATATTTCAAGACATCAGTACGACAGAAAATCTGCAATGCAACCTGGGAACGGATATCGACAATGATCCATGGGCATGGGAGGACATTGATGAATCAGTTACTGAATCCCTCCTGAAATGTTTCGAAGTGGCAAATCATTATGGCACATACTTCTTCCTGATGAAACCATTGAGAAATATGGAAAGGGACAAGGTCGTATCGGAAATATATGAGCCTTTACTCGAAAAGAGAAACGGCACATTAACGCCAGAAGACAAACAAGGACTGCTCCGCTTTTCCGAAGAGTCTGGATTTGACTGGCAAGAGTTTAATATACACATAGATAACGAAATATAGACAAGAAATATAACAAGATTATGAACTTCTCTGAACTATATAACAACAATAGAACAGCGGTGGAAAGAGCCCTCGTTGCGATGTGGTGTGGTGAGTCGAACAACGACAGTCAACGCTCGTACATCAAGCAGATGAAGACTCTTATCGGCAATCTATTTGCGCCTGAGAATGCCGTGCCTGTAGTTCAATGCATGAACTCATATATCCCAGTTGCGCCTGAGAAAGCTGAGGAAGCCAAGGCTTTGGTGGGCAAACTGTGGAACTTTAAATATTCTCCATACGAGCATCAGTATAAATGCTGGGATGTATTGCTCAGACAAAGAACGGCAGACGATAAGCCAAAGTCGATAGTCGTGACCACGGGTACTGGTTCTGGTAAGACGGAGTGCTTTATGATGCCATTGATTTATGACCTCTCACAAAACGCACTGCCAAATGAGATACAGGCTCTCTTTCTCTATCCTCTCAACGCCTTGATGGAAGATCAGAAGGAACGTCTGGAAGAACTTCTGACGGTTGCCGAATCTTCTACCGGCACTCGCCTGACCTATACTGTATATAATGGTGATCTGCCAGAAATGGAACCAAAGAATACTGACAAGTCGGATGATGCAGAGAAAATGCGCCATCGCATAGAGCATGTGACTGGAGGCAAATATGAATGGGTAAAGGAGGATCCTGACGGGCAAGGACATTACGAGCTGAAGAACTCGAAATATCCTCACATGGTCTATACACGTAAAGCTGTTCGCAACAACCCTCCTCATATCGTATTGACCAACCCAACCATGCTGGAATACATCTTATTGAGAGGAGCCGATGCAAAGTTGATTGTAGCAGGAAAGCATAGTCTTCGTTGGGTTGCCATCGATGAGACCCACTCTTATACAGGAGCTGGAGCAGCAGAACTTGCGATGCTTCTTCGCCGAGTGCTTCTCGCCTTCAAGGTGGATGCACAGAATGTGCGTTTTGCAACATCATCTGCTACCTTCGGAAATGGTGAGGACGAAGAGAAGGATGAAAGAGAACTGAAAGAGTTTATTGCCGGTATCACTGGCGTAAGAGCTGACCAGGTGGAAGCTATTGGAGGTAAGCGTATCGGAGAAACAGAAATTCCGAAGGGTGAAGACGAAGAGCGTTGGAGAAAGATATTCAAGGCTGACTATATCTCTCTGGATGAACTATATCCAGAGAATGCATCTATCAGCCAGAAACTGCAATGGCTCGACGAGATGTGTCAGCGAGAAGAAGACCGCTGCAAGGCAGAAGGTCTTAAGATGCCTGTATGCAAATTGAAGGTACACTACTTCTATCGTGTCCCTAACAACGGACTTTTTGTCCGCTTGAATGAGTTTGCTGATGGTTCTTTCAAGATATATACAGAAAACGCTATCGGAAAGAAGATAGGTGAAGATGCTCTGTCATTGACTCCTATCGAGGAAGCTCCGCTGCTGGAACTCAGCCGATGCAAGCATTGCGGAGAATATGTAGCACTGGCTTCTGTCAATACTGAGGATTGGACTTATGAGGCCATCGCAACTGATGATAGCGATATGTTCGACCTCGACATGGCAGAAAGTAATGACAACTCAACGAAGAAGTATGCCATCTTCGGACTCTCTAATGAAAAGAACATGAAGGGAGACGGTAACGTGAAATTCCGTTTGGTTCCAGGAGGCAAACTTCAACCATTGACACCTGCCGATGAAAAAGAAACAGGAAGTTGGCATGTTGTTGGCAACATCCAGGGATGCTGTCCTTACTGCAATGCCAAACAGACCAAGAACCACAATACAGACCAGGATGTGGAAGGTGATGCAAACGGTAATATGGAAGACAACCGCCTGCAGAAGTTCCGTCTCTCAGCCGACTTCATCTCACGCATGATGGCTCCAAGCATCCTTGACCAGTTGGATAAAGGCGATTCAAAGACAGGCGGCATCGTACTTCATGACGGTCAGCAATATATCAGTTTTGTGGATAGCCGTCAGGCTGCAGCAAAGGCAACCTTGAAACAGAATCTGGAACAGGAACGTATGTGGTTCAACAGTATCATATACCATGAACTGTGTCGCAGGAAGGCAAATGGACTGACCAAGGAGGCTGCTATGGCACAAATCTTAGCTGCAGTTCAAGCAGATCCTATGTCTATGATGAAATATACGCCAATGATGGCTAATCTCCAGTCGCCTGACCCTAAGGTGGTTCAGAAGCAGCTGGACGAGATGTCGTGCAAGTATATGACCTGGTCAGAGATAGCAGAACTTCTGAAAAATGATCCATACTGTCCGGTGTTTGCATCCGTATTCGTGAAGCGTTCGGGTGATAGCGATGAGGTGGAAGACGGACTTCCATCAGATGAAATCATTGACAAGTATATCCAGAGTATTATGGTGATGTATCTGGCACATCGTCCTGCATCTGCAGCATCTCCAGAAACTTTGGGCCTGTTTGAGACATGTTATCCTCAACTGAAGAAAATCAAGTTGCCAAAGGCCGTAGAGGACTTCAATGATTTACTGGACAACCCAGCTAACCAGATTACAGAAGAGGACTGGAGAAACCTGATGCAGGTTTATCTCGACTATACGGTACGAAGCAACCAGTCTTTCTATCTTCGCATTCCAGGAAATGACAAGATAGACATCTTCTCAACGGTACGTTTTGCTACAGAGAAGCCTCGCCGCCGTCCATTTAACAAACCTAAACTGGAAGAAGGCAAGGTTTCAACAGCCCGTATTGTGCGTTATCTCTGTGCGCTGATAGCACGTGATGACAACACATTGACCATGAACGATGCTCAGCGTCAGTATTTCCATGAGATTTCAGCCGTAATAGATTCTCTTTGGGAAACTCTGACTGGCGATGAGTATAAGATATTACAGGTGGGTCAGCGTCTGGATGATACAGGACACTTTGTCAATGAAAAAGACAATGCGCCTCGTTTCAATCTGAATGACCTCTGCTTTAAACTCTATGATGACGTTTATCTCTGCGATACAAAAGCAGATGGTAACCGCCATGCAGTCTGCCTGCGCCCTATCGGAAACAATTTCAAGCGTTTCTCTCCATATTTGGAAGGTACTACACCTGTAGAATTACGTGAGGATTTGCATGAGCAATGGGAGGCTTTCCCATACTATAAGGGTTCAGCAAAGGAAGGAGACAAAAAGACTATAGAATCCTGGGCTAAGACGCATAGAGCCTTACTTTGGAACAATAACATTTGGGGAACAGATGGTGTATTCTCAGACCGTCTGGAGGATATTCATGTCTTCCCAAATCTCTTTGTACAGCAGGAACATACCGCTCAGGTAGATAAGAGTGTGGCTCGTGGCTTACAGACGAAGTTCAAGGATCATACCATCAATATCCTTGCCTGCTCTACAACTATGGAGATGGGTGTGGACTTGGGTAACCTGGAGGTGGTATTGCTGTCAAGTGTTCCTCCTCTGCCTGCCAACTACAAGCAGCGTGCAGGCCGAAGCGGACGTAACAACAAGGTTCGTAGTGCCTGCATAACCCTTTGTGGTTCAGACGTGATAGGTCTCAGAACATTGAGTAATCCTATCGATAAGATTATCAGCCGACCAGTAAGAGTACCATCTGTAGATTTGAAGAGTCCTCAGGTGATTCAGCGTCATGTAAACTCATTCCTTGTTCGTGCCTTTGGCGTGTTTACCGAAGGTGCTAATGGTGGTCGTCTGACACAAAAGGTAGCAGACTATTATACCCCATTTGAAGTGAAGGTAATCAACGGCAAGATTGAGTTTGTGAAGGACAATTCAAGTAATGCGGACCCTAACGACCTGCTTGGCGATCCAAAGGGAACAATGTATGAGAAATTCAACATTCTCTGTTCCAAGCAACTTGAACCAGAGGTACGTGAAGACCTGATGAAACTTTTGAGTGGTACGGTTTATGATGATCAAATCAATCAGGTGGTCAAGAATGCGCAGGAAATCAACGAGCGTTGCTACTCTGAACTGCGCAACAAATTAATAGACTACAAGACTGCATTCTCGGGAGGTGGTCCTATCACGGACAAATTCCGCATCAAGCTGAAAATGCAGTATATAGAGGTGTTGTATAAGCGATTGTTGAACTTCTGGGCAACCAGTCGTTTCACTCCGAATGCCAATATGCCGGTCAACGTGCTCACGCTCGACCTGAACAGTAATGGCAAGAAGGACTTTTTTACTCCTATGACATCATCCAATCCATCCTACTCATTGCGTGATGCCATCGCCCAGTATGCGCCGGGCAACAGCGTGGCAGTGGATGGTGTAGTATATATCGTTCGTGGTATAGAAATCACCAACATGTATGATGACAATCACAAAACATACAAGACCATCTATCGAAATAGCGACAAGACGGTGATCAATGATTCTACGCTCAGTAATCAGATTAAATGGACTGTGAATGATAACTATGGGCTGGAACTGATTCAGCCTGTTGGTTTCATGCCTGATATGAATGAGGACAAGACCCGAATCATGGACAGTAATGTCTATACACGAGTTAGTGCTCAGCTGATTGATGCTGATGACTGGGCAAACAATGTGACGGAACCTCATCTTTTCTCTGTTCGCCCTAATAGTGACTCAGGCAATGCCAAGATACTTTATTACAACGAAGGTAAGGGATATGGATATTGCTTCTGTCCTAAGTGTGGACGTACAGTATTGGAGGAAGATGTAGCAGACAAGGATGAACCATTGAAGTTCCCGTATGAGTTTAACAATATAAAGCCTGAAAAGAAGGAAGGAAAGCCAGAGAAGCCAAAATACCATTTCGCCATCACCGGTAAGGAAATGCGCAAGGCCTGCTGTTGCTCACATGATGCCTCAAAGGTGAAGCGCAATGTGATTATTGGCGACACAATACAAACCGACTATAGCGAGATTCGTATTCGCCATAAGGGAAAGAACAAATGGATGTCTAACCGTGATGAGGAGGAGAACCTGCTCTTTACATTGGGTATAGCCTTCACTCAGACCTTGGTGGACATTCTGGGCAAAGAACGTGGAGCCGTTGACTTCGCCATCATGCCAAACGGTCATCTCTGTATCTTCGACTGTAATCCTGGAGGAGCTGGCTATGCTAACCAAATGGCTAACATTCAGGTAATGAAGGATGTCATCAAGGCTACAAAGAAACTCCTGTTGGAAGCTCGTGAGAAGAAATCCAAGGATATGCTCCTCGACAAGTTTACACTCAGATATGCCAAGTTCGTTGATGTAGATGCAGCTTTGGCTTGGATAGAAGAAGAGGAAGAGGTGGGTGATACTGTTCCACAAAATATCAAGGATGCGTTCCCTGGTACTTCGCCATCACAAACCACATTATACGATTTGGAGAAGGCATTTGCAGCATCCCATCAAGAACTGGTTCTGTTTGCTGACAATGACTATGCCGAATGGGATTATAAGGATAGAGAAAACGGATGGCAACCACAGTTCATGAATCGTTTTGTGATAAAGAGCCAGACTACGACTTTCTGTCTGATGGAATCGGAACAGACTGCAATAGTGGAACCTGTTGTGGCAATGTGCCGTGAGATAAAAGCATGGGCTAAAGGCGGCGATGTCAAGAAGATGAAGAATCCATGGGCAAGCAAGGGCCTCTACCCTATTGCTTACATTGACGGCAGCCTTTACTTCATGAGTAATAAGGAACATGCACAACTGAATGCACAATGGGGCAACGACACTATGTTCTTTGTTCGAACGGATAATCCTATTGCTTCTGCTAAGTCTATGGACTTGTCTTATAAACCATCTGCTATGCTGTTGAAACTGGCTGGTGATGAGTTCAAGGAGATTCATACATATCAGTTGGGTGAAATTCTCCAGACAAAATCGAATGGTCTCATTGATGAGTTCATTTCCTATGCTAAGCAGAACGGTGGCTGTTTGAAGATAAGCTATCAGGACGAACATTTGAAGAGTATCATGGGTATGATGATTACCATACAGACCGTCTGGCACATAGTGAAACAGATTGGTTCAAACTTCGACATCGAGTTTAAAGTTGAAGCCTACAGAGATGACAAGGGCAATGCCAACAAAATATGCACCAACATGCCATCTTCTGAAGTGCGCGACAAATGGTTGTCGAACTTCACAAATGCATGGATAGATGACCTGAAATATGATCAGAACATAGAAGGTCATTTACTCCCTGTCATTTCTGTTCCTAAGCGTACCCTCACCCATTGGCGAGTATTGTCTATAACTTGTGGAAACAAGAAGCTCTCTATCTATCCAGATGGAGGTTTCATTAACGAGTGGAATATAGCCCGTCAGCCAAATGGCGAACGATTCGAAGTAGAGACAATAACCTACGATACAAAGATTTATCTCTATCGTAATAAGGATATTAAATTTGATATAGCAATAGAAAACTGTTAAGATATGACGTATCAAGACATTACAGTTTTATAAATAAAAAGTGTAGATTCTATGATCCAAGATATTATTAAGAATGCTCATGAAACATTTGAGATGTATTTGAGTTTCAATAACACCTCAGATAAAAGACTCGTGGGTATGTTTGAAAAGAAGGATAACGGACAATACCAGGTTAAAGACCTACGTATGTCCGACTTCTCAAGAATTGAGCAATATAAAGTGATGGATTCAAATGGAAATGAATCAGAACCAAAAGGTGCGATAGATATAACTTTCGTACCAGATTCGTCATTTAATCCAAAGGCAAACTCATACTATTACTTTCACTGGAAATACACGGATTCTAATCCTTCTAATTTATGTGAAATTACAATTGATTTGTCTAAACAAATTGATATACTAACTCCATTTGATATAGTAAACTTACTATACAAAACGCAGATGGAGTTGGCACATGGAAATGCAAAAACAAACAATCAGACATTAGATACATTAACAAAACAGTTAACAGCAAGCGATGAAGAGGTCTTTATTTATGAACTTCTTCAAAATGCGAACGATTATCCACATACAAAAGGAGAAGAGGTAAATGTCGAAATTCGCCTCACAGAGAACTATCTCTTGTTTAGACATACAGGAGCAGAATTTTCGCCAAAGAATGTTGCTGCTTTGTGCAATGCTAATGATAAGGACAAAACTGATAATCCAGATGCGATTGGCTATAAGGGTATCGGTTTTAAAACGGTATTTAATCATAACAATTACATATATCTGCTAACTGGTGGATTTAGTTTTTGCTATGATTCAGAAATTAAGAGAAAAAAGGCAAATATACCTTGGAAAGTGACTCCTATTTGGAAGGAAAAAAATCAAATTGATGAAGAATTCGGTAAGTTATTCTGGGAATCAAAGGATAATTATCGAGTTCAGTTTGCCATGCGTCCAATCAAGCATGACAAGTTGAGAACGGGCACAAAAAGCTACAATGAGATATTAAAAAACATTTTCAAAGACGAGACAAAGATAATTTTCATTCCTAATATTGGCCGAGTTAAGGTGTATCTTGATAATAACGAGAATGCCACTTATAACTGTTGTAGGAATAATTCGAGCTGGTGTTTGTCAGATGTTTTCGAAAACGAAGTTGATTCTGAAATTACAAAACAAATTAATGAGGAATTAATGGATGATGAGGAAAACGAAACAAGTCTTATTCCAATTAAATATAAAAACTTCAAGAAGACTGGTGTATCTTTTGCATGTAAAGTTAATGGACATAAATTAATAGCAGACAACAATGCAATAATGTATTGTTATCTGCCAGCAGAAAACGCCAGTTGGGGATTTAAGTTCTTCATGAACAGTGATATGATACCTAATGGCAAACGTGATGATATAGAAAAAGGTATCGATCTGAACTATTATCTTGCAGAAAATGCAGGTAAAATGTTTTATAGATGGATTTTATCTCTTATAGAATCAAAGCAATATGATTTTGATTCTATCTTTGCACTTATACCAAACTTCTCTGATTGCAAGAACCGACGACCTGGAAATAAGGATTTTGTAGCCAGATTCCAGAAAGGATTTGAATCTTGCCTGGATAAGCCATTGATTCCCACTGCTGATGGAGAAATTGTTCCATTGAAAGATGTAATTTGGGATGAAACCACAATTTCAAGCAGAGGTATTATTACTGATGCACAATTCTTTGCATTCACAAATTTATCAGGAAACTTAGTACATTCATCGTTAAGAAAAAGCGAGGAATTCAGAAAATTTATAAACAGATACCTTCCTCAGATAGCAAAATGTAATATATTTACTTTTGAGAATTTGAAATCATGTGTCAAGGAGAATCAAGCAATGCATAATTGGCTACATATGCCAGCATGTAATGGCGCATTCCTTGATTTTCTTATGTCAGTTAATGGGGAGATACTCAAAGAATTTAGTAAACTGCCCATATACTTAGATAACACTGACAAACTATGCACATCATCAGATATATATTATTGCGGAGATAATATCAAGCAGGCTTTGGTGTATCTAAAGGCTTTCGTAAAGTATTTTCCTTATCTATCATTTAAGACTTTGGAGTACTTTAAAACTTCGAATAATACCAATTGGACAAAGTCCTGGGGCACTGTCGGTTTTAAGCAATTATCAGCTGGAGAATTTGTCTCTAAGGTGCTCTTTTCAACTGCCAATAAGTCTGAAGTTCTTTCATTACTTCACAACATTGATATATCAGCAAACTTCATAAAGTACCTCGCATACAATGCACAAGATAATTATGGTGACTTTAAATTTTCAGCCATTCCGTTTGTTAATACCGATGACGTTGTAATTGATTCTTTTACCGGAAAATTGGTGTTTTATGAAGATTCCAATACTTCAAACAAAGCCATTCTCAAAGAGAAATGGTTTAAAGAATCATGGGCTTATTTCATCAATGAGGCATATTTTGCCAATGACAACGACGAAAGCGTCAGAAAGTTCTTGACAAATGAGGGTCTGATTAAAATCTTTAATTCTGGTACGATTATCAATGAGGTCTTATCACCCCTTACAAATCAAGCATATATAGCAGAAAAGACGACTAACGACCTATCTTCAAGCGTGTCGTTTGTTAAATATATCTTTAACAACAAGCACCTTTTAAAAGACGATATCAATTTTAAAAGTATTCCAATGTGTGTAGCCAATCTCAATGGACTGGTATCATATGAGACTTGCTCTGATATAAATGCTTTCCTGTCGATTGATAACAGATTTGTCGCTTATTCTTGGCTTGACCCAACTTGGATGTATAAGTTGGATGAAGCATATATGGCAAGCATACAGAATTGTGAAAAGGAATCTTTTTCAAAATTTCTTATATCAAAATTCGGACTCAAAGAGCTAACAGACAGAGTGTTTTATATATATGTAGCAAAGAAAAACAGAGCCTTTATTAGCAAAAAAATGGGTCATTCTATAGCTATTAATAGTGATTTCTACGAATTTCTCGCTAAAAATCAATGTAAGGATTTTGTATCGCAAGAGAATTGGCAAACTGTTTATGCAGATTTACCTTACATTGATAGCGAAGGAAAAATCATTGAAAAAAGATCTTCGAATGTAAAATCATTTCTTTACGACTCAACTTTGGCAGAAATTGCAACTGAAAGTTGGATTTCTGAAAATTCTTTTAGTATTATAAGCAAAAGCTATGACTTTGAAGGTGCACAAGAATTATTCAAGAAGTTAGGCTTTGAGGAATATTCGGATTCTGAATTTGGTAGTTTTTATGCTAACATTTTAAGAAAAAGCCTTACGTTAAACACTTTAAAACAAGTTTCTGATTTTCATCATTTTATGTGTAATAAAATCAAAAAGTTGAATGATGAACAAAAGGGTGATCTTAAAAATTCTCCTACATACTTATACTCACCATCAGGGCCACGAAAGTACCCAAAATCTACGGAACTATACATCCAAGATGAGAATTTTGATATTACAGAAGAGATCTCATCTGGTTTGTTACCAGTATTCGATGCAATTGATAAATCTTTGTGTGACACAAAGGAAATGGTAGAATATTGGAAATCATTGGGTAATAAAATTTTCTCTCTGGCTGAGTGCAACAAATGGCTAAAATGCAAAAAAACATATTTTGAAACGACTATAAAGGATCCTAACAAAAATATCGTATTCTGGAGATGGTTAAAAAATCTTCAGAAAGATTATATAGGACATTGTCTTAATGAGTTTAAAGGGTTCCCTATTTTAACATTTAGCGAACGAGATTCTTCTGGAAAGGAAATAGATTCTAGCGTTACATCTGTAACAGATAGTATTTATATGCCAAATTTGTACCATAACGGTATCGAAGCTTTTGCAAACCGTTATGGAAAGAAAGCTTACGTAAGCGAGTTGTACTCTGAAAATCAAAATAATTCAGAAGAAAATGAAGAATGGAGAAACTTCTTTAAAAAAGTTGGAATTAAGGATGATGTCAAAGACGTCATTCGCCAAATAGTAGAAAAGGATCTGTCAAAATTGCAAGATGAATTTATACCTTTAGTTATTATAGAACAATTTTCTGATGAAATTGAATCAGAATGGGAAGTATTAAAGGATAACTTGGTTACACTACAGGTGAAATTAAAAAATGGCAGTGGTTTCACATCCATATCAGAAGTTACAATTATTGACACAATTGAATATTCATCTGAACTTCTTGAATTCATAGAAATTCCTACAGAAATTGCGCCTTCATACATGGCTAATCCTAAAGTTAAAGAGTTCATACTAAAAATTGCTAAAGTAGCAGGTGCAACTATTATCAAAAGTAGATCGGAATGGATGCATGCCAAAGTTAAAGCCTATATTAACATTCAATCAACAATAACTGAAGGCAGTCCTTTATTTGGCATGCATACTCAATTTATTGGGGAATTTGCAGATATATATCAGAGAAATAAAACAAACTGGCAACTTGATTCTGAAGCCGATCAGATAATGTTGTTTGACAAGGATTGTGAACTTAAAAAACCTTCTACATTAACATTAGGTCATGCTTACAGCCCAGATTGTGATTTTGAAGAAAATGGCATTACCAATAAATCATATATCAATGACGTGTATGCTAAACTTCCTAACAGAAGTGCAATTCTTGATTTGTTCAATAACGTTTGGAAAATTCAAATGACATTTCAAAAAAGCGACTTAGGGTTGCTTTGCTATGCTGATTTTTGTAAATATTATTGGAAAGTATATTTGCCATCTAACAAGCAGGCTCAAATCGATTTGTTAAATTGGGTAAAGGAAGGAGTTCTCACGAACAAATACTGTATTCCCAACAAAAAGGGACATATAACCAAGCCAGAACTGTTATATTCACTCAACATAAAGCAATATGTTGAGCACAAGATCGTTTCATGGGTTGAAAAAATTCCTGATGTTCCAGTTATTGATGGTATAATTAAATCTATCCTTGACGAGATGAAGTTTAAGGGAGAACTCGATTTTGCAGACTGTTTGGGGCATCTTTTGAATACCTTACCTGATGATACTTGTCGCCCGATTGTGTTAGGATGGATTGCATCACAATATAAGGAGGATATGAAGAATTTGATTTCTGCATATCGTAAGTCTGATAAAGCGATATGGCTAAATGGACAAAAAAAACCTGTTCATATCTCAAATCTATATGCTTTATCTAATCATAATAACAAGCGCATAAGTATATTCAGAACAGACCCTCATGTCATTAATGCTGACATTTTTAAGAATAAAATTGTCGAGGAAAATTGGTTCAAAGTATTGAATATTCTTCGCATTCCTATTATCTCAGATGACAATTTAGAACCAAAGTGTCAGATTGCAAAAGATGAAACTCAAAACATCAAGCAGTCGATTTTGTTTAGACTTCTTGCCTTGATTTCAAGTCGTGATGGATCAAACTGGTTAAATATATATACAGAGATCAAGAGTAAGCTTTCTATTTGTAAGTTCTTTCTGTGCACGAATATTGCCTATGAATACAACGAGTTGCAGGTTGACAACGAGAAATATTTATGTTTGAATAAAAATTTCTACTATATCAAAGGTTGGCAGAACAAACAAGTTTTTACAAGATTGGTAGCTGAGCTCAATGAATATTTAAAGCTTCAATATGATGCTACAGCTATAAATGACATACTTGATTTTGAAGAGTATTCTGACAATGAAGTAGTTAGTTTTATAAAAGACAATTGTTACGACCTTTTTGATAATGTATCGTATATAAAAGAATTAGACTCTGTTCATTCAGGAATAAGAAATTTACTTGTTATACCTGCCTCTAATAAAGAAGGAAGTATACAGTACAAAAATGATTTTAATGAAGAGTTGGTGTCCGTAAATCAGTCAACCTCAGACGATTCTTATGATACTTACGAACAAAAAGATAAGGAAAAAGAAATTCTATCTTCAGTAGAAGGAATGTACAATAATGAAATTGGAGACAGCCAACAGAGAAGTGAAGAATCATCAAATAATCACTCCTCAGATGAGTCACATCCAGAAAGTACATATTTATCTGAAGGTGATAAAAATGATACTCAGCCAAAAGAACGCCAATCATACACAGATCGTCTACAAGAAAAATGGAACAAACAGAAGGAGTCTCCTGTTCAAAAGCCACATAGTACAAAGGCTGCAATGTCAGATAGTGAGGTTTTTAATCATCCAAGGACATCATCATCCGAAAAAACAGAAGAATTCTTTGACGATAAAGTACGTACTGCTCCATACACAGAAAATGACGAACCTACATCCAACAAAAAGAATTATGATACCAACTATAATACAGACAGACGTGATAAATATAGCAATAAGGAAAGAGCAGCCCAAGATGAACTCGACAAGGTGAAAGACCAGGCAGCTCTCGATTCTGCTCTTTGTAAAACAGAGAAATATACATACCTCTGGTTCAAGTACTTTATGGAAATGCTCTTTGCTCAAAGAAACAATAATGCTTTAACCAGAAGTGTGCAAATCGATTTTCGTGAAGCAAAAGCCGTGGATGACAAAACGGTTGCTATACTTAAGCCAAACCGAGTCGTTCCCAAATGGATAGAGCAGGCTGATGATATTACTTTACATATATTGAACAGTAGTAGTGCCGAAAAGATTGAAGTCAACCTGCAATACTTTACGGATGACGGTATATGGCTTTATTACGAGCAGGCCTCAGATTTAGAATATAAAATCAAAGAAGCCGACAAAGTGAGACTGGTTGCTAATGGTAACTACGCAAATCATATAGATTCATTGACAAAGCAGTTTGTGAAACTAGATTTACCAGATGACTATAGTCTTCGTGATAATATTCCGGACTGTATAAAGTACATCTATGGTCCTCCTGGTACAGGAAAGACCACAAGGCTTGTCGGTAAAATACAAGATATTATCCAGAGCAGTGAGACTGATTTGGATATACTTGTTCTTACACCAACTAATAAAGCGGCAGATGTGATAGCTTCAAGATTATCTGATAATGATGTATGCACACAATATACATATAGATTTGGTGTTACCGAGAGTCTGGAATTCTTGGAAACAAACAACGTCTATACGAGGAATGATGGGTTTATAGATAATAATGGGCATCATGTCGTTATAACTACAGCGGCACGATACGCATACGACTATTTGATGCCTAATGAAGAGATAATCTGCGATCATCATTGGGATTATGTTGTTGTTGATGAAGCATCAATGATGGACATTGTAACTATGGCGTTTATACTCTTCAAGAGTCAGGATTGTCAGTTTATTATTTCGGGAGATCCAAAGCAGATACAGCCAGTAAGACAGAATGAAGTCCAGCCTGAAAATATTTACCAGATGGTGGGTCTGAACAGTTTTGCAGCTGCTCAGAATAATTCAAAGGTAGAGTGTCTTAACACTCAATACCGTTCTATCCCTACCATAGGTGATTTGGTAAGTAACTTTAGTTACAATGGCATTGTAAAACCATATAGAACTCAGAGCACTCAGAAGCCATTAAACCTTGGATTCAAGATTTCAAGTATTAATTTTATAGGCTTCAAGACAGAACTCTTTGATAATCTGTATGGCTTAGATGCCATTGATGACTCAGCATTTCATCTGTATTCTGCCATATTCGCTTATGAATATGCAAGTTATATTGCAAAGCGAATCAAATCTCAGAATCCAGATAAACTTTATTCTATCGGAATAGTCAGCCCATATAAGAAACAGGCTGATTCTATTAAGCAGATGATTGAGCACAGAGACATTTCAAATAATTTATGCAAAGTTTATTGTGGTACTGTTCACAGCTTTCAAGGAGACGAGTGTGATATTATGATAATAGTTCTTAATCCACCTGCAAATGTAGGACCAAATGCTCATGTCAACGATCAAAATATAATAAATGTGGCAATAAGTAGAGCAAAGGATTATGTTTTCTTCTTAGTTCCAGAACATATTACGCCTGGTTTTATAGCAAGGGATGTTTTATGTAAATTATCTGGTACAGAAATGAATGAATTATCTTGTCGTGATATTGAGACGATTATGTTTGGACAAGAGGATTATATTCTTCAGCACACAAATGTAAGTTGTCATATGCCAGTCAATGTCTACTATGAGCCATCTGCATTATATGAGGTGAAAAAGGATGATCATGCAGTTGATATACAAATTAATGATGAATTTAGATAAGTGAATGTTGGTTAGACAGACTTATCTCTATTGTAATTTATAGAAGTTGGGAGATAGTTTCTCCCAACTTTTTTTGCTTATAAATGAATTATTTTATATGATGCAGATAGACTGCACAAAAGAATTATACCTTTGCATCGAAGTTAAACATTAATAGAAAAAGGTATGGGACTATTCGATTTTTTATTTTCAAACGGCATTTCAAACAGCCAAAAGAAAGCGCATCGCAACGCTGGTAATAATACATCCTCAGACCATGAAAATTATGCTCGTGGCTATGAAGATGGTTATGATGACTGTTGCTGCGACCATGATTATTCTTACGATGACTATCATGATAGTGGTTATTGCGATAGTGATGAGTATGAAGGTTGCGAGAACGATGAGTGCTATGACGATAATTGCGGTTGGTAGTTACCTTCTGAAAATGGATTTTTCACATTATTATATTATAATGTTATGAAGAAAATAGCAATTCTTTTAGCAGCTACAATGGCTTTAGCCATCAATAGCAATGCGCAAAGTATGCAATCTGGCTATAAAGGCCATGTTGACGCAGGTTATTCTGTTGGTATAGGAGACTATGACTTTGGCCGTTTCGAAGTCAACACAACACATGGCTATCAAGTGAATCCTTATATTTTCCTTGGTGCTGGTACTGGCTTGCATTTTATGTCATCTTACAAAACAGGTGATATGGAAATACCACTTGATGTAAGAGATAGCAAAGTGGATATTCCGGTTTTCGCTAACTTCCGTAGCAATTTCACGAAAGGCAAGATTTCGCCTTTCTTTGACATCAAAGGAGGAACGTTTGTTACCAATAATGGTGGTCTTTACGTGGTGGCATCATTGGGTGTAAGATATGCTCTGAATAGCAAACAGGGACTTAGCTTATCTGTAGGATATGCTACTGAGAAACTTGAATTTGAAACATTCGAATATTTCAATGGCAGATATGACATGAGTTACACTCGCAAGCCTGATACATATGATACAGAGTCAGTTAGCGTCAAACTTGGATTTGATTTTTAAAAGAATAATGTCTATCAAAACAATATAAAAAATGAAAAAGATTATTTTAGTTGCACTTGCTGCATTGTTTGTATGCAGTGCTGTCAATGCTCAAATTCTGCGAGCAGACGAGTTGGAAAAGTACGCAAAAGAAAAGTATGGAGAGAAATGGGTTGATGCAGCAACCAATCTCGGAACCCAGTTAACATTGGATAAGAACAATGCCATCACCTATACTCAGATAATCCCAGCTGAAGGCAAGACCAAAGATCAGCTTTATGTGTTGCTTAACTATTGGTTCACCGCAACTTTCAATGATGCGAACTCCGTCATCAAATTGAATGACAAAGAATTGGGAACCATCATCGCACAGGGTTTTGTAGAGAGTATTGCACAACATGCAGGTGGTACTAACGCTTACAACGTTAATTTACGACCAGTTATCAAGTGTGATATAAAGGACAATAAGGTTCGTGTTACCTACACAGTACCATTCTATTCTGTCAATGTTGCCGTTGGTGGCGGTTGGATGGGTGCAATGGGAGGCACTATCCCTACCCGTTCTGATCAGAATTGGACACTGGATAAATGTTATCCATTTGCCAAGAAGGACTCTCACAAGAAGACTTCCTGCAAAGCACTTGTCATGGCACATGCCTACTCTAATGTAGTAATGGACAAGATTGAGGAGTGCATCAAGAATGGCTTATCTGGCAACGAAAATGAAGATTGGTGACAAAATGACATACCAAGGGACACTGTATTAAATACGGTGTCTCTAAGTTTATATTGGCATATATCTTGCATAAATATAAAGTATGAGTAAAACTAAGATTCCAGATAAAGTTAAAGCCCTGCTCTGGTATAAGGCAGCAGGTCGATGTGAGTTCAATGGTTGTAATAAACGATTGGACAGACATGGTATAACTATGGATGAATGCAATTTGTCAAATTGTGCCCATATCATAGCAGACTCTCCTGATGGACCTAGAGGTTCTAACCAATCAAATTTATTAGCTAAGGATCCAACAAACATCATGCTCATGTGTCCTGAATGTCATAAATATATCGATCATGAGGGAAAAGATAAATTTGATGCACAGACACTATTTGAAATGAAAAGGAAACATGAGGAACGAATGGAATATTTGACTGGTTTTAAGGAAGACTTGCAGGCTAACATTGTCACTTATGGCGCAAATATCGCAGAAGACACGCCAATGTTTGCTTTTCCAGAACTGCGAAATGCCTTACTCCCTGATTTCTATCCTTCAAGTAGAGACATGATCAGATTGGGTGGAGAATTATATAGTGAAGACAATTGGGAATATTATTGGGAACAAGAAGAAAGACGTCTTTTGTATTCCTGTAAATCAAAGATTCTTGACAATATAGACCAGTGGGAATATAAAAGAATTGCTTTATTTGGGTTTGCTCCAATGCCTCTACTTGTAAGACTTGGTACATTATTGAACAACAAATATGATGTTGTTGTTTATCAGAAGCAAAGAAGCGGCGGATGGTCTTGGCCTGACACAACAGGCACGACTGAATATATTGTAAAAAGGCCAGAAACCACATGTAATTCTCCCATTTTAGTATTATCTTTAAGTTATTCTATAGCAAAAAGAGTGCATAATGAGAGACCCGATGGGAGTATTTGGGAAATAACTATTGATACACCAAAAACTGATTTTTTGCGTTCTAAGCAGATGTTATATGACTTTGGAAGAAAAGTAGAACTCGTTCTCGACGAGATAACAAAGATATGCAAAGGACAGACAATAGATCTATATTTGGCTGTACCTGTAGCCTGTGCTATTGAGTTCGGACGCGTATGGATGAAAAAGGCTAACGCTCCTTTAAATATCTACGATTTCGACCAGCGCTTTGACAATAAAGATAAACTTGCATTAACTATAAAAAATATATAAAGGATGACAGATTTGAATATTATACGCAAAAACGAGCTTGACAAAATACTTGTCGCTTTAGTTAAAACGTTGGATATAACAAAAACGCAATTTGAGAACTTAGCAAAAAGCTATAATGCGGTGGGAAAATATCTTGAATCAGATCCTGTATTTGTTCCATATCACCCAGTTGTTTCACCACAAGGTTCATTGCGGCTTGGCACAATTATCCAACCAATTAATGAAGGAGACGATCTTGATGTAGACTTAGTTTACCGTCTGATTGGAAAGGATATTAGTTGGACACAAAAAGACATAAAGAAACTTGTTGGAGAACGATTAAAATCACATGGGGTATATAGCACTATGCTTGATGAGGAAGGACGAAGATGTTGGACGCTTTTATATCGCCAAGACTCCGATCACATCAAAGAGCATTATCACATGGATATATTACCAAGTGTCGCAGATAAAGAGCACAACACTCGGCTTCAACGAGTGTTAACATTAAACTATTCTCCTGACAATGTCAAGCAAATAGCAATACGTATTACCGATAATGAGGCTATAGATTATTATACAAGTACAGATACTAATTCATGGCTCAAAAGCAATCCTGATGGCTATGCTATTTGGTTCGCTTCTCGATGTAAGAATACAACTGTAATACGAGAATCTGTGATGAATACGATAATGCCAATTGGTCAATATGCAGAAGAGCGAACAACACTTCAGCGAATAGTACAGCTTCTTAAAAGGCACCGAGACATTATGTTTGGTGAGGATGAAAATAAACCAATTTCTATAATCATCACAACCCTCGCAGGACAGGCATATAATGGTGAGACCTGTCTATATGATGGCTTGTTCAATGTTATAGAAAAGATGGAACAAAACATCCACATTGATTGTAATGGTAATTATGTCGTTAGCAATCCTGTTAATTCAGAAGAGAATTTCGCAGATAAATGGGCAAAATACCCAAAAAGAAAAGATAACTTCTTTTTATGGTTAAAAGCATTAAAAATGCTAAATTCTAACCTTACGAACTCAAAAGGATTACAGTTGCGTGAGTCGTTAGGAAAAACGTTTGGTAAGAATATTGTAGATAAGGTTTTTGAAGATAAAACTATAAGCCATAAAGCTGATGCTACTTCTGGAAAACTAAGAGTGGCTTCAACAGGACTATTAGGTTCTATAGGGAAAACCTTAAATGCTAACAACACTTTCTATGGTGAGGAATAGACGCTACACCCCAATACAGCAATTGCAGTTCCTGCGAGCAACATATAAATCATATCGCTGGTCTGTAAGACCTTCTGGATTCACATGGTGGTTTAAAACTTCACCTACGGCTATTAGTGACGATTATTTACTCAAAGTTGTATATGACCAAGGAAAACAACCAGAAGTTTTTGTCGTTCATCCAAAACCATTGAAAATGGCAGAAGGTGCCAAAAAACTGCCTCATACATTTAACACTAAGTCACAACGCTTATGTCTTTACATGGCAAAATATCATGAGTGGAATGATTCTATGCGAATCTCTGAGACTGTAATTCATTGGGCAATAGAATGGTTGTATTACTATGAACATTGGGTTTTTACTGGTAAATGGCTGGGAGGAGGACATGGCTCATGGGACGTAACGCCTATAGAGAAATAATTTTTACGTTATTGAATTAACTTATTTTGAACATACTTCAGAAGGATGACAGGGTCAAACACCTTGCCATCCTTTTTTGTTGTCAGGTGCAGATGAGGGCCAGTTGACATTCCGGAACTTCCAGACACACCAAGCACCTCTCCTGCATTGACAAACATCCCCTTTGAGACCCAGAAAGCAGAAAGATGGCAATAACTGATGGTATAGGCAGCAGTTCTGACCGTTACATACTTTCCGGAGCGATTGTCATGGCCAACGCCAGTCACTTCCCCAGGAAACATGGAAAACACTTTCTCGTAATGAGCTGCCAGATCCACGCCATTGTGCATGATGGTCTTGTGCTTCACCGGGTGATTACGCATACCAAATCTTGAATTGATCTGAATGTTTTTCAACGGAAACGAAGCACGAAGATAAGGAAGAACATCTTGGGAAGAATCCTGAGGCAGAGAATCAGCCTTCATCACAGAGTCCACAGAGGCAACATGAGTTGTTTCTTGTGGACTCTTCTTTTTAGATATACTATGCTTCTTCACATACCCTATCGTATTGAATTGGGCATGCGAAGGAGTCTTTGCGGACATCATTGTCAGTATCAACATCAGTATCTTCATTGCTTTCATGTTGCAAAGGTAATCAGACTCAGCTCAACAACACGAAAGAAGTTACCTCTTCCCTATTATATCTAACTTTATTTATGTTTATAGTATGATAATTGAAGAATAATCATACTATTTTCATAACTATCTATAAAAATTTGATGATACTAACGTACATGTTTAACTTCTTCTATATCTACAATGTAACTTTGTTGTCGGTTTGGCTTTAAGCGCAGTCTGAATAAGACCTGTCATAGGTCAGCCACCAAATAAAAAACGAATAAAACAGAAGCAAATGAATTACAATTTCGATGAGAACGAGATGCCTTATGGCATCCTTGAACGTTTCGGACTCACCCAGACAATGATTGACGACTTGCCGACCGATGTCCTCCAGAACATCTACAATGGGCGCAAGTCGCCAGTCCTGCCAGTTCATATCACAGCCGATGATGGTGAGGAAGTCAAGGCACGAACCAGATTCAGCCTGGTAAGAACAGCCGAAGGTGGCGTTGATGTGCTCTTCTATCCACAGCTCGATGAGTTAGACTTGAAACTCTTCAACGAGCAGCAGGAGAAGAACCTTGTTGCAGGAAAGCCTATCGTTGGCCATTTGGAGAGCAACGAGGTTGGCAAGGAACTCGGCAGTAAGTGTTTCTTCCAGCTTGATCCAGAAAGCAAGCAGGTGCTCAGTGTTCCAACCCCAGTCATCGGCAGAAACATCCAGTATGTAGCAGACCGCTACCACCTTACTGGCGCAGAGATGCAGAAGTTGCAGAATGGTGACATCCTTACCATCGTAGAGGATGACGAGGAACAATCCATCGGTATCGACCTCAACTCCAACACCGGCATCCGTTTCGCAGCAGGCAACGAACTTGTCTGGAAGAGAGAAGCCAAGCGTGACTGGGATAAGTTCAACTTTGGCATCTTCGGCTGTTGGACTATGGATGAAGATGGCAATCTCGACTACATCCCAGAAGAGAACTATACCGAAGAGATGTGGAACGAACAGAAGAAACTGGGTATGCGCATGATGCAGCGATAACCCAAAGTATTAACCCATAAAACAAGATTTCATGGCAAATGTAAAGTACTATCCAGAAGACGTGCTCGTGGAGAAAGTCCAGAGCGGAGAATATGGCTGGCTTGACTACATCAACCACCACTCCCCTGAATGGCAGGAGGAATACACTGCCTTCTGCAAAGAGAAGGATCTCATTGTCAATGAGGAATCGGCAGAGGAATTTGTCGATTGGAAGGGCGAGCAGATTGAAGCTGGCGAATAATCACACAGTACAGAATCAATAAACAGCATTAGAATATGTCAATCAGATCAAATGCATTACCAGTAGGCAGAGACCTGGCACCAGAGCTTCAGGAGATTCTCAGAAAGAATGGTATGCAAGCACATATCATCAGACAAGGAGAAGGTTATCAATTGGCCGTTCAAGGTCACGATTCCCCTCTGCTGACCTACGCCATCACCGCACAACAGCACAGAGCCTTGGTTGACTGGGGAGCAAACTCAGCCAACAAGCAAGCCTATAACACCGTGGCAGAACTCGTGAAGAATGATTTCTACATGCCACGTGACTTCGTTCATGCCAGAAATGCCAATGGCCGTGTTGCCATGGGACTCCACGGCTACCGCATAGGCGTTGGCGAATACGGCAGACTTCCCTGGAACAAACGACATGCCCACATGATGATGGATCCATATCACGGAAGATTCCTTGGTTGGACTCCACGATGCCAGGAAGGATTCCACATGCGCAGAGTTGGAGGAGCCATGTTCATGCAGGGTGCTCCAATCGTACCAGAACGTCCTGACGGCAGAATGAAGCCGGGCGAGTTGCAAAATGGCGGTTATGGCTTCTATTATAAAGGTGGTCAGCAAAACATGGTACAGCAACCTTCGCAGGATGTGTTGGCAGACCTGCAATCAGTCATTACCCCTGTAGTGGTTCGTCCACGTCCCCAGGAACCTGCCAAGCCATACAAAGAACTCATCACCTCCAAGGTCTATTTCAGCAATGACAAATGGCAGGAGTGTCTTTCGTCTCATGGCATTATCGTAGATGCAGCCAACAAGACACTAACCATCCAGTCCACAGCTGCCAAGCAGGACTTTGTCTATGATCTCACTGAGGGTGAGGTGAAGAAGTTGACCAACAATTCCATCAAGCAGGTACCAGTCCAGAACCGCATCGACATCATCAACAATGCCATCAGAAACGATTTTCAGGACAAACTGACGATGGATATGCTCAATTCCAAAGAGCAGATCAGCTTGAAGCTCAGACCAGAGATAGAGGCAGAACTCAACAACCGCCAGCAGATGGTGATTGACCAGTCACTCCCATCCAATGGCGACCAGATTACTATTGAGCCAGAAGACCGCAGTGTTGCTCATGTAGATGGCAATAGCCTGTATGAGCAGAACGAAAACAAGGGATGGTTCCGTGAAGGCAAGCATGGCAGAGAGGTTCAGGTTGATGACATCAAGGTTGAGCCAGTGCGCAATGAGCAGGGAGAAATCCAGAAAGATGAGAAAGGCAATGCCAAATTTCGCATGACAGCCGTCATCAACGGAGAGAGCATCAGCCATGAGATTACCCAAAAGCAGTATGACAAGTTCATGGCTATCGATGACTACCACCGCATGAAACTCTTCTCCCACATCTTCAAGGAGGTGGATATGAAAACCATCCCTGGAGAAGGTAAGAACATCGGGGCTCAGATTGGAGGAGCTCTCCTTGCAGGACTTGCCGTGATGAGCGAACTGGGCAGAGACCGTCCAGCACCGGCAGTATTCGTAGAACACCATCATGACCATGCTCATGGACCACATGTCTATTTCAAAGGCAGCGTGGATTCACCGCAAGACCTTGCTTCACGAGCCTTCGATGCAGGACTCAATGCAGGAGAACACGGTGTAGGCTTAGGTCATGGCAGATAAACAACAATTCACATTCAAGAGATGACAGACGAACAGACATTTGCAGACTACAGAAGCCGTCTTAACATCAAGGACGTATTGGAGGACGCAGGCTACACGTTTTACAAGCGTGATGGCTTGCGCTATCCTGCGTATGTACGCCTGGGCAGCGACGGAAAAAGAATCAGTGGAGACAAGTACATTGTCATGCCCAACAAGAACTGCTGTTTCCAGCCGCCAACCATCAAGCTCTACTCTGTTACCTCCTTCATCTGGGAACATCCAGACCTTTTCAAGGAGTACAAGTATGGCATGAAGGAATCAGCCCTTGTCCATAAGGTCTGCCAACGCCTGCTTAACATCCCGGTAGAACATCGGAGTCAGGACGTGCATAATCCAACTGTCAGCAGCAAGCCATTTGATATCAATGACTACAAGATAGACCGTTTCAATCCCAAAGACTTCGAGTCACAGAAGCCGTTCTACGCCTTCTTCAAGTCAAGAGGAATTGATTTCGCCACCCGTTGTGCCTTCCATCACAGCTTCTTCCTCGCATCGAAAACAGCAAAAGATGGCAGCACCTATAAGAATCTCTCCTTCCCCATGTACATCCCTGGGCAACCAGACAAATGTATAGGCTTAGAGGAAAGAGGCTATCCACGAAAGGACGGTTCTGCCCGAAAAGGCATGGCTACCGGCACCAACGCCAGCGAAGGATTATGGATGGCAAGTCCCAAGAATACGGCACTCCAGGATGCCCGTATCGTACTTGTCTTTGAAAGCGCATACGATGCCATGGCATTTTACCAGCTGCAGATGCGCAAGGAATCAGGATTGGACCAGCGTGGACGGCAGGATCTGAAAGCCGGAGTCTATGTCTCTACTGGAGGTAACCCAAGCTATGGGCAGATACAGGGATTGCTGAAAGCAGCACCCCAAGCCACCTTCCACCTCGGCTTTGACAAGGATGTGGCAGGAAAGCAGTTTGTGGCAAACTTCGAGGATATAGCAAGCAAACAGAGTCCTGTAGCTCCAGGAAATGTACCTGCTGAGATGAGGGAGTTCATGGAAAGCTTCAACAAACAGCCGAGAACCATCAAGGAACTGCTAAGTTTCAACGATGAGAACTACAGCTTACTTCCCCATGAGCTCAAACAGCTCTACCGGGTTTACGATTCTGCAAAAGAAGAGGCATTGGAGTATCACTACTCTCCCTTCTTGTGTAAAGAAGACAAACAGGAAGCTGCTGACAAAATGAACAAAGCATTCAAGGACTTCAAGGATGCACTGCTACAGAAGCTCAACCTGCACGAAGACCAAG
>ERZ1026858.156-NODE-156-length-36209-cov-13.267550_pt1 | contig 36209 bp, 30 predicted proteins | sample MGYA00380159_ERZ1026858 | MGnify/ENA primary metagenome ERZ1026858 (study PRJEB33269, sample SAMEA4719795) | human gut metagenome | biome: human-associated habitat; feature: organic feature; material: feces | place: Cameroon | collected 2013-10 ...
GAGTTATGAAAAAAGTAAAATTTGTATTGATGGCCCTTGTTGCCGCCATCGTTGTTTCGTGTGGTACGACACGTACTGTTCCAATTACTGGCCGCAAGCAGAATATTCTTGTTTCGGATGAGCAGGTTCTTTCACTCAGCAATCAGGAGTATTCCGACTATATGAAGTCAGCCAAGCTTTCTACCAATGCTGCCAATACGGCAATGGTTAAGCGTGTTGGTCAGAAGCTTGCCACAGCCGTTGAGGCTTACCTCAACAATCACGGACTGGCAGCAGAGACTAAGCAATATAGCTGGGAGTTTAATCTTGTGCAGGACAAGAGTGCCAACGCCTTCTGTATGCCTGGTGGTAAGATTGTAGTGTATGAGGGTTTGCTGCCTTACACCCAGAACGAGGCTTCGCTTGCCATAGTTCTCGGACATGAGATTGCCCATGCCGTAGCGAAGCATTCTGCCGAGCAGATGAGCAAACAGATAAAGAACCAGTATGGCACACAGATTCTCGGTTCGGTGCTCAATGCTGCCGGTGTCAGCTCGTCGACCACACAGTTGGCTCAGATTATCGCTCAGAAGGGTTTGCAGTTCAGAAGCCTGAAGTATTCGCGCGACAATGAGACCGAGGCCGACCGCATGGGACTCATCTTTGCAGCAATGGCTGGCTACGATCCGAATGTGGCTGTAAGTTTCTGGCAGCGCATGTCGCAGGGTAACAATAGCAATCAGAGCGATATGTTCAGCGACCACCCGTCAGATGCCAAGCGTATTGCAGCCATCAAGCAGGAGTTGCCAGAGGCTCTGACTTACTACAATCCGCCTAAGAAAACAGTAAAGTCGACAACAACTACAAAGAAGAAAACTGTACGAAAAACCACAACGAGAAGGAAATAATCTGATTTCAGCTTCGTTTAATCCAATTTTTTGCAGTAACTTTGCATCCTAATGGAAACAGTGTCTCGGTTCTGTCGCTGCTGTGCTTGTGCGCAGGAGAGGAAAGTCCGGGCAGCATAGGGAACCCCACTTCCGAAAATAGAAGCTGTCGGCGACGGCAGGTGTCGGTAGAAGAAAACAACCGCCATGCCTTGTGTGTGGTAAGGGTGAGAAGGCGTGTGTAAGAGACCACCAGCCGATGGGCAATCATCGGGCTGTATCATCTGGGGGCTGCAAGTTCATGTATACCATCGTTTGAGGGCTTCCCGTCCGATTTCCTTTCGAGGATACGGTGGAGGGTAGAATGCTAGAGACGCAGGGCGACTTGCGTAGTAGATAAATGGCAGAAGGCTCGTGTGTCAGTAATGGCGCGCGAGAAACAGAACCCGGCTTACAGAGGCACTGTTTCCATTTCTTTTTTTTCTATATTGACAGAGTTTGTTCTTTGTCAATATAGTACTCTCTCCTTAGAGTTCTTCCTTTTTTGTTAGAATTCTCTCTCCCGAGAAAGTTTTTACGGCCTGCCGAGAAGGTTTTTACAGCCTGCTGATGGCACAAAACTACAGATTTGTCGGGAAGTAGGGTAGTTTGGTCATTTTGTCATTTAGTCATTTTGTCAAAATCGTAAAAAGTTGCAGCCCATCTATAAATATGTCATTGCTATAGACGAATAAACAAAAAATGAAAATGACTAAGCATAACGTTGTTTTTGAAATGCCAGTCTTTCGTCGCCGTTAGCTACGTGGATAATTCCGCAGTACTTGAATCCGTGCTTCTTGAGCAGATGCTGCATTATGGTGTTGTCGCGGAAAGTGTCAATGCGTATGTTGCTACAGATGCCGAGACTATAGTTGAGCGCAGCGGCGAATGTGCCGTGAGTGTTGGGCAGACTCGTTATGCGGTGTATTACATAATATGGTAGGTCATTTAGCCATGCTCCGTTGCTAATTTCAGAATATGTAGGGTCTGGACCTGGCTTTAGGGCGAACGAACCTACAGGCTTGCCGTCCGAGAGAAGAAGGTAGCAGGTGCCGGTAGTGATGTCGTCCATGATGACGTTTTCGCCTGGATAGCCGTTCTTCCATTGTCTGGTGTTGCCGTTATTGTGCATTATCTCGATTGCCGACTCTACGAGCTTCATTATGGCTGGCAGGTCAGCTGTGGTGGCAGGGCGTATTGTGAGTTGTGGTTGGATTGTCATGTTGTTTGTATTATTATTGTCGAATGATAGTTTGGTTATTTTAGCTTTATTATGTCTTTCCATCGCGTTGTAGGGCAGGGACTTTTGTGCTCGTGTCGGATAGCATCGGCAAACTTGCGTCTCTTGGGGTATTGCTGCGACGAGAGCAGCACGGTCTCAGTTCCGTCCACCTTGTTTATCTTGTCTATTGTTGTGTCGAGCTGTGTCATACGGTTGTGGCGTAGAGAATCGAATGTGAACAGATCGGGCTGTATTGCCGTATCGGGTACTACGCCGATGAGCACTACTCCGGCACGCTTGTAGCAGATGTCGGAACGGTAGATGCTGTGCAGGCAGGCAGTAGCAGCCTTGACTATATCTATGGTCGATGACGATGGTGTGGGGAGGTTCTGCTCGGTCATGTTGGAGTATTGCTGCAGTTCTGGACGGAAGTGGTTGGAGTCGACAAATACGCCAACGATATTTGTGGCAGACTGCTGCTTGCGCAGCTTCTCGGCACACCGTGCAGCGAAGTTGGCTACATGTGTACGAAGCGTTTCGAAGTCGCGTACCATACCGTCAAAGCTTCGGCTTGTACAGATGCTCTTCTTGCGTGCTGGCATGTCGTCTGGTATGCAGTCGGTGCCGTTGAGCTCAGCCCATGTGCGCTCTATTGTTATGGTACGGAGCGTGGAGTGTACCCAAGTGCCTGAATGGCTGGCAAAATCGTAAGCTGTGTTTATGCCCATGCTGCTAAGCCGTGCTGCGTATCGTCGGCCTATGCCCCACACCTCGTCTATGGGGTAAAGGCGTAAGGCCTTTATGCGGCGCTCGTCGGTGTCGATGATGCAGCAATGGTTGTAGCCTGGGTGTTTCTTGGCGAAGTGTGAAGCCATCTTGGCAAGGGTTTTCGTTGGTGCAATGCCTATGCTTACGGGCATTCCTACCGATTGCAGCACACGGTCGTGTAGCTGCGTGCCCCATTGCTTGAGCTGGTTGGGAGCGAACCCGTCAAGTATGGCGAATGCCTCGTCGATGGAGTATCGGAAACACATTGGAGCCATATCGCGTATTATGGTCATAATGCGTCCGGTCATTTCGCCATACAGTTCGTAGTTTGACGAGAACGCCTCAATCTTTACTCCTGACAACTGTTGGCGCAACTGATAGAATGGTGTGCCCGCCTTGATGCCCAACAGCTTGGCCTCTTTGCTGCGTGCCACCACACAACCGTCGTTGTTGGAGAGTACTACAACAGGCTTGCCCTCCAAATCGGGACGGAAGACACGCTCGCAACTGACGTAGCAGTTGTCGCAATCGCATATGGCATACCATTTCATATGTTGGGAATTGTAATAATTCGGTGAAGTATGAAGTATAAATAATGTGGTTGAGGTCAGCGCCGCCATTGTTTTATGGTCCACACCACTACGCCCCATACTCGGAAGTTGTCTTCGGCATTGATACGGATAGGGGAGTAGGCAGGATTGGCGGGTCGCAGTTCTATGTATCCTTCTGACATATGGCTAAGATCGAGATATTTTATGGTGAATTCGCCATTGACGAAAGCCACTATTATGTCGCCGTCGGCAGGTTCAAGTGAGCGGTCGATGACGGCAATGTCACCGTTGCATATGCCCGCCTCAATCATTGAGTCGCCCGACACGCGTCCATAGAATGTCGCTTCGGGATTCTTTATGAGGTCGCGGTTGAAGTCGAGACTATCGTGCAGATAGTCGTCGGCAGGGCTAGGAAATCCAGCCTTTATGGTAGGGGCAAGTGCCAGCGAAAGTTTGCAGGCGAAATCGCCCTTCAGAAGTTTCAATTTTTCCATTTAATATTTCAGTAACCGATGCAGGGAAAAATATCCATAAATGTTAGGCTGTGAATAGCTGTTAATTCACTGTGATGTGAAAGCATCCTTGCTTCACTTCGTACTTTACAAGGCATCGTTTCTGCTGTCGCATGTCGTTGAGCACCTCGCTCAGTACCCACTTCAGCGAATCATTGCGTACCTGTCGGCGGCGAGGTCCTTGCGGGTCTTCAACTGTCTTATATCGGTTGTAGCAGACATCGAATGTAGTGCCATACAGGTGGCATGAATTCTCTGTGGCGTTGGAGTTGTGCTGGCGCAGTTTGGCTACGTCTGCCTTACTGCGGAGCACAGATGTTACTATAATTTTGTGCAGCGGAATCTGCTTGGTCTGCAAGCTGTCGAAGAAAGCCTTGCCTATGTCTTGGAGCAATTCTGAAGCTGATGGCACCAGATAAGGGATACTGTTGTTGAGTCGGTCAACATGAAAGAAGGGGTTGTTGCCCACATACACAAGTTCCGACTTGCGACGTTCGGCATCCTTGCGGTCAAGCACAGCCTTCACGCCATGGCGTTGGGCTGCTGCAAGCTGAACATCGTTCTGGTCGGGAAAAGTGTTGCCGAAATGCGGAACGCTGTAAATGCGGTTTTTTACCTGAGTTCCGTCAGCATTAAAGAACAGTGACGGACGTCCTATAGTTTTTTTTTCGGCTGTTGGGTTGGCTGCAACTTCTTCCATCCCGTCAGTGGCCATTGAGTCGGTTACAACACCGGTACTGATTGAATCGGCTGTTGCCGCTGTGGTGCCGTTGCCACAAGCGCGGTCAATGGACGCACATCTGAAGATTGCGAGCAAAACAACCGTAATGCCGAATATCTGAGTATAATTCTTCTTCGTTATTTTCATCATAGTAAGTGCAAAGTTACACAAGAATGCAAATACTGCCAAAACAGAGGTAATTTATTTTTGGAAATATCTGAGTTTTTTTTTTGAATTTGTACAAAAAAACGTACCTTTGCATCTAAAATAACATATTATAAATTTTGATAGAGAAACATATCATACTTGAAGACATAGACCCAGTAGTATTTTATGGCGTAGGCAACGGACATCTGCAAATGGTCAAGTCGCTCTACCCGAAGCTACGCATCGTGGCACGCGATAATGTGATACGCGTGTTGGGTGATGAAGAGGAGATGGCTTCATTCGAGGAGAATATAGAGAAAATGCGCCGTCACGTGCTGAAATACAACAGCATCGGTGAAGAGGACATTCTCGACATCATAAAAGGCAAACAGACAAAAGCCGACGGAGTAAAGGGCGTTATAGTATACAATATATCTGGCAAGCCCATAAAATGCAAGAGCCAGAACCAGCAGCAGCTGGTTGACGCTTTCGAAAAGAACGATATGGTCTTTGCAACTGGTCCTGCAGGTACTGGCAAGACTTATCTAAGTATAGCTCTTGCCGTCAGAGCCTTGAAGGAAAAGACCATACGCAAGATAATCCTCTCGCGTCCTGCCGTTGAAGCTGGCGAGAAACTGGGATTTCTTCCTGGTGACATGAAGGACAAGATAGATCCGTATCTGCAACCTCTGTACGACGCTTTGGAAGACATGTTGCCGGCAGTAAAGCTGCAGGACATGATTGAAAAGAATGTCATACAGATTGCTCCGCTTGCATTCATGCGTGGCCGTACGCTCAGCGATGCTGTAGTGATACTCGATGAGGCGCAGAACACAACTCCGGCTCAGCTTCGAATGTTTCTCACCCGAATGGGATGGAACACCAAGATGATTGTCACTGGCGACATGACACAGATAGACCTGCCACGCGGACAAAAGAGCGGACTGAAGGAAGCGCTCAGCATATTGAAAGATGTGGAAGGTATAGGTTTCGTACCATTGGAGCAGAAGGACATCGTTCGCCATAAACTCGTAACACGCATCGTTAACGCCTATGAGGCTCACGACAAAAGCAATGACGAGCGAAAAGAAGGCGCAATAAATCAGAATTCATAAACAAATATAAATTTATATTAGAAAGTATGAAAGCACTTACACAAACTGATTTTCATTTTGAAGGACAGAAAAGCGTGTACCATGGTAAGGTGCGCGACGTATATGACATCAACGACGATGTCATAGTAATGGTAGCCACCGACAGAATCTCCGCTTTTGATGTGGTATTGCCGAAGGGCATCCCATTCAAGGGACAAGTATTGAACCAGATTGCAGCTAAGTTCCTTGATGCAACCACCGACATCTGCCCCAACTGGAAACTTGCAACTCCCGACCCCATGGTGACTGTTGGTCTGAAGTGTGAGGGATTCCGTGTGGAAATGATTATCCGTTCTATTCTTACCGGTTCAGCATGGCGTGCCTATAAGGAGGGATGCCGCGAAATCTGTGGCGTTAAGCTTCCTGAAGGAATGAAGGAAAACCAGCGCTTCCCTGAGCCAATCATCACTCCGACAACAAAGGCTGACGAGGGTCATGACCTCAATATCTCTAAGGAAGAGATTATAGCACAGGGTATTGTAAGTGCAGAGGACTATGCAGTAATGGAAGATTACACACGTCGTATCTTCCAGCGCGGTCAGGAGATGGCTGAAAAGCGCGGACTTATCCTTGTTGACACTAAGTACGAGTTTGGCAAGCGCGACGGCAAGGTTTACCTTATCGACGAAATCCACACTCCCGACTCAAGCCGCTACTTCTATGCTGACGGTTATGAGGAGAAGTTTGAGAAGGGCCTGCCGCAGAAGCAGCTCTCTAAGGAGTTTGTACGCCAGTGGCTCATTGAACACAACTTCATGAATGAGCCAGGACAGGTTATGCCCGAAATCACCGACGAGTATGCAGAAAGTGTAAGCGAACGCTACATCGAGCTGTACGAGCACATCACCGGTGAGAAGTTTGACAAGACTGCAGAAGAAGGCGATATTGCTGCACGCATTGAGAAGAATGTAGCAGCTTACCTCGCTACACGCAAGTAGTATAGAATGTTGGGTGATGAATGTTTTATCTAAGTGGCTGACTATGAGGCTTACAGAAAATACGTTCAACACCCAACATTTTTTGATTTCAGTAATACTGCAATAATGACATACAAACAGGAAAAGATTACCCCTTACAACAATACGCAGGAAAAGGGAGAACAAGTGGAACAGATGTTTGACAATATCGCCCACTCCTACGACAAGCTCAATCACCGGTTGTCATGGAACATTGATAAGGCGTGGCGAAAGATGGCGCTCAACCGACTTAAGCCGTTCAAGCCCCAGCGCATACTTGACGTGGCTACAGGAACGGGCGACTTTGCCATACAGACAGCCACAATGTTAAGTCCCAAACAGCTTGTAGGAGCTGACATAAGTGAGGGAATGATGAATATCGGACGGCAGAAGGTCGAGACTCTCGGCCTTAGCGACACGATAACATTCAGCAAGGAAGACTGCATGGACTTGTCTTTTCCTGAAGCCTCTTTCGATGCTGTGATAGCGGCATTCGGAATACGCAACTTTCAGAATCTTGACAAGGGACTTGAGGAAATGCATCGAGTATTGACGAAGGGAGGACATCTCTGTATAGTGGAACTGACAACACCAGTGCACTTCCCCATGCGCCAACTGTTCAAGATCTATTCACATACGATACTGCCATTGTACGGCAGAATGATTTCTGGCGACAAGACAGCCTATTCTTATCTCACGGCTACAATAGAAGCCTTCCCGCAAGGAGAGATGATGGTAGGAATATTGAAGAAGGCAGGTTTTGCCGAAGCGTCATTCAAGAGATTTACGCTCGGTATCTGCACAATGTATTTTGCAACGAAGTAAGGAAACATCAGTTTTCATAACCACCTAAAAGTAGAATATATGGACAAGTATGGATTAATCGGATTTCCATTGGGCCACTCGTTCTCGGTAAGCTTCTTTAACGAGAAATTTGCTAATGAGAACATAAATGCGCGCTATATAAACTTTGAAATTCCACAGATAGACGAATTGCCCGAGATTCTGGCGTCAAACCCAGAACTTAAAGGACTTAATGTAACTATTCCATACAAGCAGAAGGTTATAAGCTATCTTGACGACATAAGTCCTGAAGCAAAGTCGATTGGAGCTGTTAACGTTATCAGAATTACCCACAAGGGCAAGAATCCTATACTCAAAGGCTTCAACAGCGACGTTATCGGCTTCACGAGAAGCATTGAGCCCATGCTGGAGAAAATCCATAAGAAAGCGCTCATATTGGGAACGGGTGGTGCATCGAAAGCTATAGAGTACGGATTGAAGACATTGGGACTGGAAACTTTGTTTGTAAGTCGCACAAAACGAGACGGATGCATCACATACGATGAGGTTACTCCTGAGCTTATCAAGGAGTACAACGTAATAGTCAACTGCACCCCCGTCGGCATGTATCCCAAAGCCGACTCATGTCCCGACCTGCCTTACGAAGCAATGGACAGTCACAATATTCTGTACGACCTGATTTACAATCCTGACGAAACCCTATTCATGAAGAAGGGTGCAGAACATGGTGCTACAACCAAGAACGGATTGGAAATGCTGTTGCTTCAAGCCTTTGCCAGTTGGGATTTCTGGAACGGAGAGGAGCAATTGTAATTTTAGCGAAGAGCAATTATAGCACAAGCGAGATGCAACTGCAAATCAAGCGAGGTGCAATTTAATATATATATAATAAGGTATAACGAAACATATCAAATAATATAACAATGGACAAATCCAATAGATACATGATGCGCGGAGTCAGCGCCGCCAAGGAAGACGTACACAATGCTATAAAGAACATTGACAAGGGTCTTTATCCGCAAGCTTTCTGCAAGATTATCCCCGATATCTTGGGCGGTGATCCGGAATATTGCAACATTATGCATGCTGACGGTGCTGGTACAAAGTCGTCACTTGCCTATATGTATTGGAAAGAGACTGGCGATATCAGCGTATGGAAGGGCATTGCCCAGGACGCTATCGTTATGAATACCGACGACCTGCTCTGTGTAGGTGCTGTTGACAACATTCTTGTTTCAAGCACTATCGGACGTAACAAGATGCTCGTACCAGGCGAGGTAATATCGGCTATTATCAACGGTACCGACGAACTGCTTGCCGAATTGCGTGGAATGGGTGTGGGTGTATATGCTACTGGCGGAGAGACTGCCGACGTTGGCGACCTCGTACGTACCATTATAGTTGACTCTACCGTTACTTGCCGTATGAAGCGCAAGGACGTTATCGACAATGCCAACATCCGTCCAGGTGACGTTATTGTAGGTCTTGCATCGTTCGGTCAGGCTACATACGAGAAGCAGTATAATGGCGGTATGGGTTCTAACGGACTTACAAGTGCCCGTCATGACGTATTCTCAAAGTATCTTGCTGAGAAATATCCTGAAAGCTACGATCACGCAGTGCCTGAGGAACTCGTTTATAGCGGCGGATGCCGTCTGGACGACAAGGTGGAAGGTGCTCCGGTAAATGCAGGTCAACTCGTACTCTCACCCACACGTACTTATGCACCGGTAATCAAGCGACTGCTTGACGAACTGCGTCCCGAGATTCACGGTATGGTTCATTGTACTGGTGGCGCACAGACAAAGGTCCTGCACTTCGTAGGCGACAACTGCCGTGTAATCAAGGACAATATGTTCCCCGTACCTCCATTGTTCCGTGTAATCCAGGAGCAGAGTCAGACCGACTGGAAGGAGATGTACAAGGTGTTCAACATGGGTCACCGCATGGAGATCTACGTACGTCCGGAAGTTGCCGAGAAGGTTATCGAGATAAGCAAGAGCTTCAACATCGACGCACAGATTGTAGGCCACATCGAAGAAGGCAAGCGCTCGTTGCTCATCAAGTCGGAGTATGGAGAATTCGAATATTAATATCAACAATTCTACATATCTCACCACATCACCCTTGCAACATATCAACATTAATTTGACAAATGGCAGAAAACAATAATATATTAGAAAAACTTGACGGACTGGAGGCTCGTTATGAGGAAGTTTCAACCCTTATCACCGACCCTTCTGTAATAGCCGACCAGCAGCGTTACGTAAAACTGACAAAGGAATACAAGGATCTTGAGGACATCATGAAGCTTCGTCAGAAGTATATCAATTGTCTTAACGGCATAGCTGAGGCAAAGGATATCATCATGAACGAGCAGGACCCTGACATGAAGGAGATGGCGCGCGAGGAACTTGCTACAAACGAGGAACTTCAGCCCAAACTCGAGGAAGAGATAAAGATAGCACTTGTACCTAAGGACCCGGAGGACGCTAAAAACGTACAGATGGAGGTTCGTGCCGGTACAGGTGGCGATGAGGCTTGTCTCTTTGCTGGCGAGATATTCATGATGTACAAGAAGTATTGCGAGTCGAAGGGATGGACAGTGTCTGTCACAAGCGAGAGTGAAGGTGCTGTAGGTGGCTTCAAGGAAATCTGCTTTGCTGTAAGTGGCGACAACGTTTACGGCACATTGAAGTATGAGTCGGGCGTTCACCGTGTACAGCGTGTTCCGGTTACAGAGTCAAATGGACGTATGCAGACTTCTGCTGCAACCGTAGCCGTGCTTCCCGAAGCCGACCCGTTTGAGGTTAACATCAACGAGGGCGAAATCAAGTGGGATACATTCCGCTCTTCGGGTGCAGGTGGTCAGAACGTGAACAAGGTGGAGTCGGGTGTACGTGCCCGCTATATGTGGAAAAACCCTAACACCGGTGAGGTGGAGGAAATCCTCATCGAATGTACCGAGACACGCGACCAGCCCAAGAACAAGGAAAGAGCTCTTGCGCGCCTGCGTACATATATTTATGATAAGGAGCACCAGAAGTATGTTGACGATATAGCCAACCGTCGTAAGACTCTCGTATCTACTGGCGACCGCTCTGCAAAGATTCGTACATACAACTTCCCGCAGGGTCGTGTGACCGACCATCGTATTGGCATGACCGTTTATGACCTTCCAGGATTTATGGGTGGCAATATCCAGTCGATGATTGACGCACTCACCGTAGCCGAGAATGCGGAAAAGATGAAGGAAAACGAATTGTAATCATAAGCTGATAACGTCAGTTTTAAATACTAATTGAATTGTCAATTTATAAGAACTAATTGTTATGAACAGATCAGAATTAGTAAATCAGATAAAGACAAAGCGCTCTTTTCTGTGCGTAGGTCTTGACACCGACCTCAAGAAGGTTCCTGCACACATACTCAATGAGGAAGACCCGATCTTCGCTTTCAACAAAGCCATTATCGACGCTACAGCTCCTTACTGTGTGTCATACAAGCCAAACCTTGCTTTCTATGAGGCTTTCGGCGTTAAGGGATTGATTTCGTTCGAGAAGACCATCAAGTATCTCAAGGACAACTATCCCAACCACTTCATCGTAGCTGATGCAAAGCGTGGTGATATAGGCAATACGAGTGCTATGTATGCACGCACATTCTTCGAGGAATACGATGTCGACTCACTCACTGTAGCTCCTTACATGGGCGAGGACAGCGTCACTCCGTTCCTTGGCTATAAGGACAAGTGGGTGATAGTACTTGCTCTGACAAGCAATAAGGGCAGCCACGATTTCCAACTTACAGAAGACAAGCAGGGCGAGCGACTCTTTGAGAAAGTGCTCCGCACTTCACAGCAGTGGGGTTCAAAGGACAATATGATGTATGTAGTAGGTGCTACACAGGGCAGAATGTTTGAGGACATCCGTAAGATTGTACCCGATCACTTCCTGCTCGTTCCGGGTGTTGGTGCACAGGGTGGTTCACTCGAAGAGGTATGCAGATATGGCATGAATTCTGAATGCGGCCTGCTCGTGAACAGTTCACGTGGCATTATCTACGCATCCAATGGTGAGGACTTTGCTGAGGTGGCTGCGCAGAAGGCTGAAGAACTCCAGAAGCAGATGGATCAAGAACTGCAAAAGTATGGCATCTAACCCTAAATAAACATTTTTGGGGATAAAAGTTGGCAATATTATGTTCAAAACAAGAAATTAATAGTGCCAAAATGCTGTATCTAAATTAAATTTCTTATTTTTGCAAAAATAATATTATGTGTTGTGGCTGAAAGTGCTTGTTAACTCATGCCACAACACTTACTAACTTATAAGAAACAAAGAATAGACATTATAAAAATGGAATTTACAGCAGAACAAATCGCTAGCGTAATCGGTGGAAGAGTCGAAGGTGACAATAATGCCGCCGTACATACTTTTGCAAAGATTGAAGAAGGAGTAGAAGGAGCCATCTCGTTCCTTTCAAATCCCAAATACACCCATTACATCTACGACACGAAATCGTCCATTGTCATTATAAATGAGGATGTGGAGTTGGAGAGACCGGTTGCTACCACACTTATACGTGTAAAGAATGCCTATGAATGCATAGCCAAGCTTTTGCAGATATACGAGGCAAGCAAACCGAAGAAGACAGGTATTGCACAGCAAGCCTATATAGCTCCGACGGCAACGGTTGGCAAGGATTGTTATATAGGTCCTTTTGCTTGCATTGGCGAAAATGCCGTTATCGGCGATAATTGCCAGATTTATCCACATGCCGTTATCGGTGATAATGTCAAGATTGGTTCGGGCTGTATTATCTATCCCAATACAACAATATATCACGGTTGTAAATTGGGTAACAATGTCACTCTGCATGCAGGTAGCGTAGTCGGTTCTGACGGCTTCGGATTTGCACCCAATGCCGATGGCTACGACAAGATTCCTCAGATAGGTATAGTAACTATTGAGGATAATGTTGAAATCGGAGCTAATACCTGTGTTGACCGTTCTACAATGGGGTCTACCATTATTCGCAAGGGCGTGAAACTTGACAATCTTGTTCAGGTGGCTCACAATGTGGAAATAGGCGAGAATACAGTCATGTCTGCTCAAGTAGGAATCGCAGGCAGTACAAAGGTCGGATCATGGTGTATGTTTGGTGGTCAGGTTGGACTTGCCGGACACATCACAATTGGCGACAAGACATTCCTCGGTGCACAATCAGGAGTGCCCGGAAGTCTGAAGGGCGGAGAGGAACTTATCGGCACTCCTCCGATGAATCCACGTGCCTACTTCAAGTCACAGGCTATTTTCCGTCGTCTGCCTGAAATGTACAAAGACTTGTCAGACATCAAAAAGGAAATTGAACAACTGAAAAAATAATAATATATGTCATCAAAACAGAAGACACTAAAGGGTAGTTTCTCCCTGTGCGGCAAAGGACTTCACACTGGTTTGAGCCTTACCGTTACATTCAATCCAGCTCCAGAGAACTCCGGATATAAGATACAACGAATTGACCTTGAAGGAATGCCTATCATTCAGGCCATTGCAGAAAATGTTGTGGACACACAGCGTGGAACTGTATTGGGCAAGGATGATATACGTGTTTCTACCATTGAGCATGGAATGTCGGCACTCTATGCCATGGGCATCGACAACTGTCTTATTCAGGTAAATGGTCCTGAGTTCCCGATTCTTGATGGAAGTGCTGCTATGTACGTTCAGAAGATTCATGAAATCGGAGTAGAGGAACAGAATGCACCCAAGGATTGGTATGTAATCCGTCATAAGATAGAGGTGAAGGATGAGGAGACCGGTTCGTGCATCACTATCCTGCCCGATGAGGAATTCTCACTCACAGCAATGTGCTCGTTCAATTCGAAGTTCATCAACTCACAGTTTGCAACACTCGACTGTGTTGAGAAGTTTGCTGATGAGATAGCACCTGCCCGTACGTTTGTCTTCGTCCGTGATATTGAACCTCTTCTTAAGGCAAACCTTATTAAGGGTGGCGACTTGGACAATGCAATTGTTATTTACGAGAAGCAGACCACTCAGGAGCGTCTCGATTCATTGGCCGATATGCTGAAGGTAGAGCGTCGTGATGCAAACGAATTGGGCTATATACAGCACAAGCCTCTTGTATGGGAGAATGAGTGCACAAGACACAAGTTGCTTGACATCATCGGCGACATGGCACTTATTGGTAAGCCAATCAAGGGACGTATTATCGCTACTCGTCCTGGTCACACCATCAACAACAAGTTTGCCCGCCAGATGCGTCGTGAGATTCGCAAGCACGAGATACAGGCTCCGATATACGATCCCAACGAGACTCCGATAATGGACAACATCAGAATACGTGAGCTTCTGCCTCATCGTTATCCTATGCAGCTTGTCGACAAGGTCGTAGCTCTTGGCGCTACAAGTATCGTTGGTGTAAAGAACGTTACTGCCAACGAGCCGTTCTTCACTGGTCACTTCCCGCAAGAGCCGGTAATGCCTGGAGTGCTTCAGATAGAGGCAATGGCACAATGTGGTGGATTGCTCGTGCTCAACACTCTTGAGGAGCCTGAGCGTTGGTCTACCTATTTCATGAAGATTGATGACGTGAAATTCCGTCAGAAGGTAGTTCCTGGAGACACATTGCTCTTCAAGGTTGATTTGCTTTCACCGTTACGCCATGGCATATCATCAATGAAAGGCTATGTATTTGTAGGCGACCATGTAGTTTCAGAAGCCACATTTACGGCTCAGATCGTAAAGAACAAGTAGAATTCAATTCAAAAAACTTCTAAGATGAATCAGATAAGCCCCTTAGCATACGTCCATCCCGAAGCAAAGCTCGGTGATAACAACATAATTGGCCCCTTCTGCTACATTGACCGCAATGTTGAAATTGGCGATAACAATGTAATGCAAAACAGCGTGACTATTCATGTAGGAGCACGCATTGGTAATGGCAATGAGTTCTTCCCAGGTGCAAGCATCTCTACCAAACCTCAGGATCTGAAGTTCAGAGGTGAGGAAACAATCTGCCGAGTAGGTGACAATAACAGCATACGCGAGAATGTAACGATCTCACGTGGCACAGCCTCAAGAGGTGAGACTGTTGTAGGCTCTAACAATCTGCTTATGGAATGTGTACACGTAGCTCACGATTGCATTCTTGGTAGCGGATTGATTATTGGCAACTCTACCAAGCTTGCAGGTGAGGTTATAGTAGACGACAATGCCATTATCTCTGCAAATGTTCTTTGCCATCAGTTCTGCCGAATCGGTGGTTATGTGATGATTCAGGGCGGATGCCGATTCAGTCAGGACATTCCTCCGTTTATCATTGCAGGTAAGGAACCTACAAAATATTGCGGATTGAATCTTGTAGGACTCCGCCGTCGCGGATTCTCTAACGAGAAGATTGACCTTATCCACGATGCCTACCGCAAGTTGTACTCTAAGGGTATAATGTCAGAGGGCATTCAAGAGATAAAGAACGAACTTGAAATTACTAAGGAAGTTCAATACATTATTGATTTCGTAGAATCTTCTAAGAGAGGCATTATACGCTAAACGTATTTATCAGATAAAGGGAGCTAAGTAGAATAAGAAAGGACTGAAGTCTACTTAACTCCCATTTTTTTTATTCACATTAAGACAATAATGAACAAGAAACTTATTGTTATTGTAGGTCCAACAGGCGTAGGAAAGACAGAGTTGTGTTTGCAGATTGCCGAACATCTCAACATTCCTATAGTCAATGCCGACTCGCGTCAGATTTTCAGCGAAATACCAATTGGAACAGCAGCACCTACACCAGAGCAACAGCAGCGTGTGAAGCATTATTTTGTAGGCAATCATCATCTTGATGATTATTATAGCGCTTCGTTATTCGAAGAAGATGTTATGCAACTTCTTACCGACAATCTCTTCAATACCTCGGATGTGGCGCTTATGAGTGGAGGCTCTATGATGTACATAGACGCTGTATGCAATGGTATTGATGACATACCGACAATCGACGACAATACACGTGAATGGATGAAACAGCGATTGGAAACGGAAGGGTTGCCCAGGCTTGTCGAAGAACTTAAACTTTTAGATCCTGAGCATTGGAAGATTGTCGACCGCAACAACCCACGCCGTGTCGTGCATGCTTTGGAAATATGCCATATGACGGGTAAGACTTACACTTCATTCAGGCAGAACGCCAAGAAACAACGTCCGTTTGACATAATAAAGATAGGTCTGAACCGCGACCGTGAAGAATTGTACAATCGTATTAATGCGCGCGTGCTTCAAATGTTTGACGAAGGGCTTGTAGACGAAGCGCTTGCCGTATACGACAAGCGAGGCCTCAACTCATTGAACACCGTAGGCTACAAGGAGACCTTCGAATATCTTGATGGACTTATAACCATCGATCAATGTATATTCAACATACAAAGCAATAGCCGACGCTACTGTCGCAAACAGCAGACATGGTTTAAGCGGGATAAGAATATCATGTGGTTCCATCCCGACAATATTAAAGAAATCATAAATTATATAGACAACCAACTGATAGGTTAAACTATTTTCGTACATTTGCAAGATAATATACCAAGATTAGCAAACAAAATAATCATTTAAAGATGAAAAAAATAAAAGACTTTCTCATCTGGTGTATGCGTAAAGTCAAGGCTTTTTGGCCTTGGTATCGCAATTTGTACAAAGGCAAAGCGTGGTACACCAAGACACTTGTAGGAATCGCATCCTGCATAGTAGCGTTTTTCTTATACCTTGGCATGGTAGACACAAACTTCTTGTGGCTGTTTGGTAAATCACCTGGTTTTTACACTATTATGAATCCTGAGACTCACGAAGCCTCAGAGATATATAGTGCCGATGGTGTAATGATTGGCAAATATTTTAACGAGAATAGAACTCCGGTAAAATATGAGGAGGTAAATCCTGCTTTCTGGAAAGCCCTTATTGATACCGAGGACGAGCGCTTCTACAGTCATCATGGAATTGACTACCCAGGACTTATAGGAGCTGTGAAGGATGCTGTCATGCATCATGATGCTCGTGGAGCTTCTACAATCACGCAGCAGTTGGCTAAGAATATGTTCCGTGTACGCACCGACTATTCTACTGGATTGCTTGGTTTGATTCCTGGTGTTCGTATGTTAATCATGAAGTCAAAGGAATGGATCATTGCTACGAAGCTTGAGCTGACTCATGATAAGAAGGACATCATTACGATGTATGCCAATACCGTTGACTTCGGCTCCAACGCATTTGGTATAAAAACGGCTTCAAAGACGTATTTCAACTGTACTCCAAAAGAATTGACGACAGATCAGGCTGCTGTGCTTGTTGGAATGCTTAAGGCTACCACTTACTACAATCCCATCTCGCATCCTGAGAACTCGCAGCGTCGCCGTAATGTGGTGCTCAGCAATATGCTCAAGCATGGCGATTTGACACGCACCGAATTTGACGAACTTAGCCAGAAGCCTATTAAGCTCAGCTATAGTGTTGAGAGCAACTATGATGGCCAGGCTCTTTACTTCCGTGAGGCTGTTTCTGCCGAACTGAAGAACTGGTGTCGTGAAAACGGTTACGATCTTTATACTTCAGGTTTGAAGATTTATACCACCATTGATTCGCGCATGCAGAAGTACGCCGAAGAAGCTGCTGCAAAACAGATGAAGCAGGTGCAGCGCAACTTCAACAACCATTGGGGCAATCAGGATCCATGGCAGGACGAAAATCATAATGTCATTCCTAATTTCATTGAAGGAATAGCTCAGAAGCAACCCGTTTACAAGAATCTTCTGGCGCGCTTCCCCAACAATCCTGATTCAATTGAGTACTATCTCAACCGTCCGCATAAGGTGAAGTTGTTCGATTACGAGCATGGCACCATAGAAAAGGAGATGTCTACAATGGACTCAATCCGCTATATGGTTCATTTCATGCATTGTGCATTCGTTGCTATGGAACCGCAGACTGGTGCTGTGAAAGCATGGGTGGGCGACATCGACTTCAAGTCATGGAAGTATAACAAGGTGACGGCAATGCGTCAGCCTGGTTCTACATTCAAGCTCTTTGTATATACCGAGGCGATGAATCAGGGACTCACGCCTTGCGACAAGCGTCGCGATGAGTATATCTCAATGCAGGTATATGACAAGACAGCAGGCAAGGAAGTGACATGGGCACCTACTAACGCCAATGGTTCTTTCTCAGGCGACTCTATTCCTTTGAAGGGTGCATTTGCACGAAGCATAAATTCTGTAGCAGTTCGTCTTGGACAGGAGATGGGTATTCAGCGCATCGCAGAGACTGCACACAAGATGGGTATTGAAAGTCCGCTTGATGAGACTCCGGCTCTTGCTCTTGGTTCAAGTGATGTCAACCTCCTTGAATTGGCCAATGCTTATTCTACTGTTGCCAACGATGGCAAGTATGTAAGACGTCAGCTTGTGACGCGTATTCTTGACCGTAATGGAAAAGAGATTTATACATCGCCCACAAACGAGGAACAGGTGATTCCATATAGAAGCGCTTTCCTTATGCAGCAGCTGCTTATGAGCGGATTGCGTGAGCCGGGTGGTACATCAATGAGCCTTAACGGATATGTAGGACAATACCGCGACACTGATTGGGGTGGCAAGACCGGTACTTCTAACAATCACTCTGACGCTTGGTTTATGGGTGTAAGTCCTAATCTCGTTGTAGGAGCATGGGTAGGCGGTGAGTATCGCTGCATTCACTTCCGTACCGGAGCTTTGGGTCAAGGTTCACGTACTGCTTTGCCAATATGCGGATACTTCCTTGAGGCAGTATTAAAGGATCCTGCTTTCAGCAAGTATCGTGTAAAGTTCGGTAAGCCTAAGGATGAGAGCATTACTTCCTCAATGTACAACTGTTCAAGCTATGTGCCACGAGCAAAGGTGGATACAACTCTTAACGACAGTGTTAGGGTAGAAGAGGAGATAGTACTCGACGAGGATGGTAATCCGGTAGAGCGTCAGTTGCCACTCTCTGGTAATAAGGAACAGCAACCTGCCGACCAGCAGCAAAAAGAGCACAAGACTCCGAAAGAACAACCCGTAAGTCTTGAGAACTTATAACAGTTGAGAGTTGTTAACAGTTGAGAGTTGAGAGTAGAAAATTGAGAGTTATGATTACCTTTGATATAATATTATCAAAATCAACATATCATAACTCTCAACTCTCACCTCTCAATTTTCAACTCTCATTTATTTTTTCATGAGTTTGTCAATTTCTTCAAACTCACGTCCCATATTCAGATTGAGATATATAGTGTACAGAGGTACGCCCCATTGAGCTTTTTCATTAGGAGCAAGTTTTCTGTACTCCTGCATATATGGCAAAGCTTTCTTGAAAAGAGCCTTCAACTTCTGTGTCTTTTCACGGCTGTGCCTCATTGTCCTTTCAATGTAAGTGGCTTGATTGAAATACGCCAAGCCGGCATTCAGGTACACATCGGCAAAATTATTGTTTTTCTCAATCACCTTGTCGCAAATGCTCACGCAATCATCATATTTCTGCTGGGCAAGTAGAACGGTTGATTTGGCAAACAAGGCAACAACACTCGAAGTGTCTGCCTCTATAGCGTCGTCACACAATGCTATTGCTACGTCATACTTGCTCTGCTTGTAATAATGGTCAAACAGGTGCGAGAAGAAGTATTTGGATTGAGGATAGCGGGCAAAACCGCTCTCAAGCACCTCTACAAACTTAGTTGTGTCAGCCTTCTGCCTATAGGTTTCTGCCATATACTGATAAGTCATTATCAGTCTTATTGTGTCCAGCTGTGCTACGTCTGCATATGCCAATGTCCGTTCGGCGTCGTTCTGCTTATAGCCGCAATAGACTGTGTAGAACGCAGCTGTCCCTATTCTCTTGTCGTTGTTCTGGTAGTCGTACGCTGCAAAGATAGGTTGCTTTGCGCAGTCTATATAGGCTGCAAAAAGGCTATAGGCATTCTTGTAATCATTCTTGCCTACAAAGAAAAGTCCGCCATTATACAGGTTACCCCTCAACTGGTTAAGATATTCCGCATGGCGCTTGCGATATTTCATCTTGGCAGGTTGCACACCTTTCAGATTCCATTCTACAGAGTCAAGTCCTTCCAGCACACCAAACATTCTGTATGCTGTAAGGAAAAGCTTGGATGTGTCTGCCTTTTGTTTTAGATACATCTGTTCGTTTACCGCTTCATACTGTTTTCTGACAGCGTCAAACAGTATGAGCCAGATCTTCTCGTTGTCCTTGTTTGCAGAATCGGTAAGCAGCTTACGCATCGAAGTTTCCGCCTCTTCTAACGATTTTCCGGCCTTGACATTATCCTTTGCTTTTGATATCTCCTTCTTCTGCGCATTGCACATAGTAGGAAGGCAGAGGCTCAAAGCCAAGACCATAAACAAAAATTTCCTGAACATACCTTACTGTAAAAATGAAAGGTGCGCAATCATGTTTATAATAGAGAACATGGTGCGCACCTTAATTTATTGAAGCTTTTTATTGTTTATTTGTTAGGGTCGAGAGCCTTTGTACGGCTGTCGTCTGCACCATAAAGAACATAGTATGTATTATAGAGCAGATACTTCCAGTTGGCCTCCTGCTGGTTAGGATCGAGGTCGCGAGCCTTCTCCAGGTAGCCCTGTGACTCAGTCAGAATCTTCTTCTGCTCATTTGCGTCCTGCAAGTTAGCTGCCTTGTTGTTGTTGCAGAATCCCATCCAAGTCAGCACAAGTGCGTTCGGCTTGATAGAATTAGCCTTCTTCAGGTCGGCAAGAGCCTCATCCCACTTGCTCTCGTTCATCTCAGCCTGGCCCTTGACAGCCCATGCTGTGAAGCAGTTAGGATCAGAAGCCAGACGCTCATCAATGAGTTTCATCTGCTTGTCCTTCATGTTGAGGTTGCCGTACAGAGTAGCGAGGTTTGTGAAGATTGTCTCGCTCTTGTCCTTAGCATAAAGGTCCTCGAAGCTCTTGAGACACTTTACAGAATCCTCCTTTGTCTTCATTGACTGCTGCATCATAGCCATCTTCAGTCCAAGGGCATCCTTATATGAAGCAGTATCGTTCAGGGCAATGTCGATGTACTTGTTGGCATCGTCCATTTTCTTTGCCTGATAAGCGATTACGCCAGCTACACGAGCTACCTCGCCGAGGTATGTATCTGGTGACTTTGTCTTGTCGAAATCGTCGAACAGGGCAGAAGTACCGCTGTTGACATAAGCAGCATAGTAGTTGAAAGCGCCATTGTTGTCTTCCTTCTGCAGGCAGTCCTGACCAGCGTTGATAAGGTTCAGACGCAGAGGCCACAGAGCGGTCTGGTTCTTCTTGTGGAATTTAGGAGCCACCTTGCCCTTAGCGTTAGGCATGCGGTCGTACTTGTCGCACTCCATAGCAGCATTGAGAGCGTTGGTGAGTGATGAGTACATACCTTCCTTGTCAACTGGTTTCAGTTTGCCGTCTTTCTGTCCCATCTGTTCCATCACCTGGTTCTCGCTCATCACAGCCATTTCCTTGTTGACCTTTTGAAGCGAGAGCTCTACGAGCTTGTTATAAGCCTTTGCCTTTTCCTCATTGTTCAATGACGAAAGACAAGCGTCGAGTTGCGACTTTGCCTCAGCGTAGTCTTTCGACTTGAGAACGCTCTTGACGTCCTGTGCAAATGCAGTTGAGGTAGCTACTACCATCGCTGCCAACATAAACAATTTTTTCATATTCAGATATATTTAATATGTTTTATTTTTCATTTTCCGGATTAGTCTCTTTTGCTTCCGTTGCTTCTGTAGCCTCCGGTTCTGTTGCAGAATTGTCGTCGGCAAGCTTTGCCTCAAGTTCTGAACTCATGACCTTGCACACACTTGCAATCACATCGTTTTTCTTCGAGAGGTTGATAAGGCGAACGCCCTGAGTAGCGCGTCCCATAACACGACAGTCGCTTACAGCCAGACGGATGGCAATACCACTCTTGTTGATAATCATGAGGTCGTTGTCGTCGGTAACGTTCTTGATAGCTACCAGTCTGCCGGTCTTGTCCGTGATAGAGAATGTCTTCACACCCTTACCGCCACGGTTTGTCTTGCGATAGTCTTCTACCTGCGAACGCTTGCCATAACCATTCTCCGATACTACCATTACGGTCTCGGTCTCGGCGTTGTTTACGATAATCATGCCTACTACCTGGTCGTCGTCTCCATCGAGCTGCATACCACGTACACCGGTAGAGACACGTCCCATAGAGCGTACTGTGTTCTCGTCGAATCTAACGGCACGACCATTGCGGTTGGCAAGGATAATCTCGTTCTTGCCGTTTGTCAGACGAACGTCTACTACCTCGTCGCCCTCCACAATATTAATGGCGTTTACACCATTGGTACGTGGACGTGAGTAAGCCTCAAGGCAAGTCTTCTTGATAGTACCGTTCTTTGTAGCAAACACAACATAGTGTGAATTGACAAACTCCTCGTCGTTCAGTCCGCGCAGACGCAGCATTGCATTAACCGAGTCGTCCGGCTCAATGTTGAGCATGTTCTGTATGGCACGTCCCTTGAAGTTCTTGTCGCCCTCAGGTATCTCGTAGCACTTGAGCCAGTAGCAGCGACCCTTGCGTGTGAAGAACAGCATGGTCTGGTGCATTGTGGCAGGATAGATGTATTCGGTGAAGTCCTGCTCACGTGTACGGGCACCCTTCGAACCTACACCACCACGAGCCTGCTCGCGGAACTCACTCAGCGGAGTACGCTTGATATATCCCATGTGGCTCACGGTTATCACAACTGGGTCGTTAGGATAGAAGTCCTCAGCATTGAACTCATGTTCGAAAGGCTTGATTTCTGTACGACGCTCGTCGCCATACTTCTCCTTCACCTCGTTCAGTTCGTCCTTCATTACCTTCTTGCACAGTTCGGGATCATCGAGTATCGACTGCAGATAAGCAATCTGACGCTCCAGTTCCTCAAACTCAGCATGCAGCTGATCCATACGCAGGCCAGTCAACTGCGAGAGACGCATGTCTACGATAGCCTTCGACTGTATTTCGTCCAGGTTGAATCGCTTCTCCAAGTTGCGCTGTGCGTCGCTCGGAGTCTTCGAAGCACGGATAATGTGTACAACCTCGTCGATGTTGTCGCAAGCTATGATGAGTCCTTCGAGTATGTGGGCACGTTCCTGCGCCTTCTTCAGGTCGAACTTGGTGCGACGTATAGTCACGTCGTGACGATGCTCTACGAAGTACTTCACGCATTCCTTAAGTGTTAGCAGACGTGGGCGTCCCTTCACCAAGGCAATGCAGTTAACCGAGAACGACGACTGCATGGCAGTCATCTTATACAGCTTGTTGAGGATTACGTTGGCATTGGCATCACGCTTCACGTCAACAACGATACGCATACCCTGACGGCCCGACTCGTCGTTTACATTCGAGATGCCGGTAATCTTGCCCTCCTTAACGAGGTCGGCAATACCTGCCACGAGATCAGCCTTGTTTACACCGTAAGGAATCTCTGTGATGACAATCTTGTCGTGTGAGTCACCGCTCTCGATTTCTGACTTTGCGCGCATCATGATGCGGCCGCGTCCTGTCTCGTAAGCCTGCTTCACACCCGTCAGACCATATATATAAGCACCCGTAGGGAAGTCAGGAGCCTTGATGTACTCCATAAGTCCGTCTACGTCAATGTCGGGATTGTCGATATATGCGCAGCATCCGTCAATCACCTCACCGAGGTTGTGTGTCGGGATGTTGGTAGCCATACCTACGGCAATACCGTTACCGCCGTTCACCAGAAGGTTAGGTATCTTGGTAGGCATTACCGACGGCTCCAGAAGGGTGTCGTCAAAGTTAGGTGTCATGTCTACGGTGTCCTTCTCCAGGTCGTCCATGATATGCTCACCCATCTTCGATAGTCTGCACTCCGTGTAACGCATAGCGGCAGCTGAGTCACCGTCTACCGAGCCGAAGTTACCCTGACCGTCTACGAGCATGTATCGCATGTTCCAGTTCTGACCCATACGCACCAATGCACCATATACCGAAGCGTCGCCGTGCGGGTGATACTTACCCAGCACCTCACCTACAACGCGGGCACATTTCTTATAAGGGTTAGAGCTTGTGTTTCCGATGCCAAGCATTCCGTAGAGGATGCGGCGATGTACGGGCTTGAATCCGTCACGAACATCAGGCAGGGCACGAGCAACAATCACCGACATACTATAGTCGATGTACGAGGATTTCATCTCCTCCTCGATGTTGATTTTCAGAATCCTGTCCTGATCAATTGTCTGATTTTCGTCCATTTTATATTATATATGTTTTTATAGTTTCTTCCTTAAGCTTGCTGCATGCTTCTTTCGACAAGCCTTTAAAAGTGCAAAATCGTCGATTTTGCCGTTTATTTTGCTTCTAAGCGATTTGCAGCATCGCTTTCAAAGTGTAAAATTACTATTTTTTTATGACTTTACAGCACTTATAGCGCCTAAAAATACCATTTTTGCCTATTTTAATAGAAATAATGTATAACTTTGCAATAGTAAACCTTTAAAACAAAATTATTATGCTGAACAAAAAAATCGAAGAGGCTCTCAATGCCCAGATTAACGCCGAATTATGGTCGGCTTACCTTTATCTCTCTATGGCTGCTTATGCTCACGCCAATGGTAATCCTGGAATGGGCAACTGGTTTGAAGTACAGTTTAAGGAGGAACAAGACCATGCAAAGATTATGTTCAACTACATCATACAGCGTGGCGGTCGCGTAGAACTAAAGCCTATCGAGGCGGTGCCTACTACATGGGAGTCGCCGCTTGCGGTGTTTGAAGCCACGCTCGCTCACGAGCAAAAAGTGACATCGCTCATCAACAATCTCTTTGCTCTTTCTACTGCAGAGAACGACTATGCAACACAAAGTATGCTCAAATGGTTTATCGACGAGCAGGTGGAGGAAGAAGAAAACGCACAAAACATCATCGATAATCTCAGAATGATTCAGGGCAACGGCTACGGACTCTATATGCTCGACAAGGAACTTGCCGCACGCACATACGTTCAGCCTTCGCCATTGGCTGGCAAAGCATAGCTAAAATGTAGGTGTTGTAGTATGCAAATATCGTACAGGCAGTAAAAATGTGTTACAAATAAAAAAACGATTCTAGAGATTTCGAGAGCCGTTTTTATTGCTTGTTACGGCGTAATACATCATGTTTTTATCAAATAAGCCACCGTTGCATTACAAAAGTAGTCCTTCGGGATGCCTTCGGGATTCCTTCGGGATGCTTTCGGGATTCCTTTTGTAATGTAACGGAGGCTTAATTTATGCACAAATGTATTCGTTTAGCAACGAAAAGGACAACTTTAGCTTATGCGATAATTGCACACTTCTTTCGGTATTTGCGTAATTTGTTGTGCGTAAGTGATATACGCTTGCGCGCGAAAAACTCGAGAATTTCGAGCAAAAGATTTCTTCGTGCGTTCAACTCGCAGTTTTGAGCGATTAAAAATGCAAATATAAGTCTAATGGTTTTCTAATACTAATCTAATAATTTTCTAACTTATGATATGTGATTGTTTGAATAGTTTTGCATTGCGAAACAGACATTGCGGATAATTTACCTATTATTAGGTGTTTTTATGTCGTGAAAAAGTCGTACTTTTACAATTCCAAAAGAGTACTATAACAATAACATTATGAATACGATTATGAATCGTGTATTATTTATCTTTTTATTAGGCTGTATAAATGCAAGCCTGGCGCAAGCGCAGAATATTAGTGGCGTATATACTACAGAATGGCAGTGGGACATGACGAAGAATACCAATTGGGTGAATCAGCTTCGTCTTGACATGAACTTCCAGTTTGGCAATGGCAAGGATTCGTTTGAGGCTGCAACTCTTCATGTCGCAAAGACCGACGACACCATCATTGACGATTGGCAGGGATTCTCCAATATCGAAGCCGACAATATGTTTGCAGCCATTGTCATATTGGGCTTCATGCACGAGTGGAAGTCTGGACATGTGTTCTTAGGAGTGCGCAATGTCAATGAAGACTTTTTTACGTCTGACGTTACGTCGCTGTTTCTCAATGGTTCGGAAGGCATATTCCCGACCATTGCTGCAAGCTATCCTATAGCCAATTATCCTTTTTCGGGACTTACCGTTTATTTTGACGTTACTAAGGGCGCATGGACGTTTCGCAACAGTCTCTATAATGGAGTAGGCTACAATGGATGGAAGCGCCGCAACAATCCATTCCTTGTACGTCCAAAGAAAGACGGCATATTTAATATCTCACAACTGGAATATTCGCATGGTGGCGGTCGTTACTTTGCTGGGGCAGCCTTTCACAACCGTCAGTTTCCTATTGACGAGGAGGGCGAAATGGCTTCTGCGGAGGATTCACGTCGCCATACCACTTGTGCATGGTGGATATATGGCGAGCAGACAGTATGGACAGCAGCCGACCGAAGCATAGCCTGCATGGCACAGTATTCCGAGAATACTTCTCACGACAATGGTTGCTGCAGATACGCCGAGGTGGGATGCGCCTACACCGACAGTTCTAATGAATGCGGACTGTCTGCACAATACGCCCGTTTCAATCAGGGCACAGAACGTTCTGTTGAATTGACATGGCGACGACAGATTAACAAGACAATAGCCTTGCAGCCATCATTCCAGTATGTCAACAATGACAATGGCGACTTCTTTGTGCTTTGTACCCGTATGTGCGTCAGCTTCTGATTGTATGCGGGCTATTTTCTGATTTCGTCCACCATCTTCTCAAATGTTTCCTTTGGCATAGCCCCCATCTGCATTGTCGGCTTGCCTTTGGCGGGTATGAACAGGAATGTAGGAATGCTCTGGATGCCAAACGTCTGAGCCAGTTCCTGCTCCTTTTCGATGTCCACCTTGTAGAAGTCTACCTTGCCGGCATACGCCTTAGCCGTCTCCTCCACAATAGGTGCCATCATCTTGCATGGCCCGCACCATGTGGTGTAGAAGTCGATAACGGCAGGGCGCTCTCCCTCAAATACCCATTCTGTCTGATGGATTGTGTAGTCCATAATCTTCAGGCGGAAGTCGGATGTTGAAAGATAGGTCACGTTGCCTTCGGCAGATGTTTTGGCTGAATTGTCAGTTTTTGATACAGTCTGTATCTGTGTGTTCTCGGTCTTTTTGTTGTGTGTACAGGCCGAGAGCATTATGGCTGACGTTAAGAGGATATAAAGTGAAGTCTTTATTTGCATATTAGTTATGTAGTTTTATTGTTACAGATCCTTTACGAGAATCTCTCTCTGTTTGTTAAGATAATTCGAACGGTTGGCATAAGCTTTCTTCCATACTGGCGAAGCCAACTTGCGCATATCGATGCTCAAGGCCCACTTTCCGTTGGCTTCAAGTCGGTCGATAAGAGTGCCGACTGTAAGGCGGGTAAGGCATATTGCCGGTTGGTAATATGTAGTCTCACCCTTGTCGCCACTTGATATTTCGGTAATGATGTTTATCTGTGTCAGTTCGTACAGCAGCTCGTTCACTATGCGGATAGGTATGCCGGTACGTAGCTTCAGGTCGAGTGCCGAGTAGGGTTTGCCTCCCTCGGCAAATTGCTTGCATATCTGATTGGTCAGTATCAGGCACAGCAAGGTCTTGTAGCGATAGCTCAAGTCCTCCGCCTTTGTGCGGAAAGCGAAGTCTTCCATGTTCTGGCTTGCATAGCACAGCTCGGCACCGAACAGGCATATAAGCCATGAAATCTGCACCCAAAGCATAAATAAAGGCAAGGCTGCGAACGATCCGTAAATGGCGTTGTACGAACTTACCCATATCTGAGAGTGGATGTAGAATATCTGCAATCCCTGCATTGCCACACCGGCAAGTACGCCTGGTGCAATGGCGCATGTCAGCTTCACCTTGGTATTGGGCATGAAAACGTATAGTGCTATGAAGACGCTCGACATAAGCACATATGGCATGAGCTGCAGGATGAACTGTGTGAGCGGACCTATGAGCATAGTGTTCTCTATCTGTTTGAATATCGTGGCAAAGAAGATGCTCACACCCGACGTTATCACAATGATTATAGGCACCAATAGAAACATCGACGTGTAGTCGGTAATGGTACGGAATACGCTGCGTTGCTTCTTTATCTGCCAGATGTTGTTGAACGTCTGCTCTATATTGCTGATAAGCATCAGCACCGTGAAGAACATGAATATAAGACCTATACCCAAGAACAGTCCGCTCTTCGTATGGATAAGGTAAGAGTTGACGAATCCTATTATTGTCTCGGCAGCTTGCGGCTGACTCGAGAAGGAGTCGCGAAACCATTCTTCTATATACTTGTTATATCCGAATCCACGGGCTATGGCAAACACTACGGCCAATATTGGCACAATAGCCAGCAGGGTGGAGTAGGTGAGTGCAGCTGCAGCGCTCGTTATGCGTTTTGCCGTTGTGAACTCAATTGCAAGAATAAGCCTCTTGACAATTGAGAGCATAAAATATTTGTATGGTGATACACTTTCACGATTAATGCCCCAGATGTCAATGCTTATAAACCTTTGTATCTTCTTTATTTTATCTTTTGTAAGCATGTCGGTTGCTGTTTTAGTATGAATTGGTGTGCAAATTTAATGTTTATTTCGCAATATTTCCGCTAAAAATCCTAAATACATTTTGTTGTCTCGTAATTAATTGATAATTTTGGCATAGAATAACAGTAAATTGAATTAAAGTGAAAAAATCTATATACTTATTTGTGCTATTGTCTGTCTTTTCAGTAGGATCTTTTGCGCAAAAAATTACCTTGGGCTCGTGCATTACTCATGATGGTGGACAGTATAAGGGACAAATGCAGGCTGGAAAACCGCAAGGCAAGGGCAGTACTGTCTTTAAGAATGGTGACATATTTGAAGGCGAATATGTCAAGGGTAAACGCCAGGGACAAGGCATCTATACTTTTTCAGATGGTGAGAAATACGAAGGAGAGTGGTTTCAAGACCAGCAGCATGGCTTTGGTACTTTCTGGTTTATGAACAACAACCGCTATAAGGGTATGTGGTATCGTGACTATCAGCATGGTCATGGGGTGATGTACTATTATAATGGTGACATTTACGATGGCAACTGGCAGAAGGACAAACGCCAGGGAAAGGGAAAATATACATTTGCAAGTGGTGCATATTATGATGGCAACTGGAATAACGACCAGAAGTCGGGCAAAGGATTCTTTGCATGGAATGACGGTACTACTTACGATGGCATGTGGCTCAACAACCAGCGCTCGGGCAAGGGTACTAACAAGTATGCCGATGGCGACGTGTATACAGGCGATTGGCTCAACGACATACAGAACGGCAAGGGCGTATACCGCTTCCAGAACGGAGACGTTTATGAGGGCGATTATGTTCAGGGCGAGCGTACTGGCGAAGGCATATTCAAGTATAAGAACGGTGACAAATATACTGGCCATTTCAACGAAGGTGGCAAGGATGGTATGGGCACCTTCCTTTGGAAGAATGGCGACATGTATGTAGGAATGTGGAAGAACGACCACCAGAATGGACATGGCAAACTTGTCAAGAAGAACGGTGATGTCTTTGAAGGCGAATTCAAGGACGGCAAGGTGAACGGTCAGGTCATAATACACTTCTCTGACGGTTCTAAGTTCAAGGGTATGTATAAGGACGGACGTCGCAATGGTGCTGCCATTGAAGAAGATAAAGACGGCAAACGTTTTGAAGGCTCATATGTCAACGGCCGAAGAGACGGAAATTTTGTAGAGAAAGACCGAAATGGACAGATACTTAAACGAGGCCATTATGAAAATGGCAAACGATTTGAAGATTAACTAACGTACTAATTTTATAGCTATGGCATTAAAATCAAAAAAGACACAGACTAAAAACTCCGAGTCCAAAGTTAAACATATTGGATTGGTTAAGAATGATGCTTATCTTGAGCCTTACGAAGAGGCTATCAAGGGACGTCACGACCATGCTCTGTGGAAACTCAACTCTCTGACTAATAATGGAAAGACAAAACTTACGGATTTTGCTAACGGACATAAATACTATGGCCTGCACAAGGCAAAGCGTGGATGGGTGTTCCGTGAATGGGCTCCTAACGCTACTGCAATTTATCTGGTAGGCGACTTCAATGGCTGGACCGAGAGCGAGCGTTATAGCGCTAAGCGTATTGACGAGGCTGGCAATTGGGAACTGAAACTCTCTGAGAAGGCTGTCAAGCATGGCGATCTGTTCAAGATGCATGTATATTGGGACGGCGGAATGGGCGAACGTATTCCGGCTTGGGCTACTCGTGTGGTTCAGGACGAGGCGACAAAGATATTCTCTGCACAGGTTTGGAATCCCGAACCTTATGAATGGAAGAAGACAAAGTTCAAGCCCAACAAGTCACCGCTGCTTATCTACGAGTGCCATATCGGAATGGCTCAGGATGCCGAAAAGGTTGGTACATACAATGAGTTCCGTGAGAATGTGTTGCCACGAATCAAGAAGGACGGATACAACTGTATTCAGATTATGGCAATTCAGGAACATCCGTATTACGGTTCGTTCGGATACCATGTGAGCAGCTTCTTTGCCGCTTCTTCACGTTTCGGTACTCCCGAGGAGCTGAAGGCTCTTATCGACCAGGCTCATAAGGACGGCATTGCCGTTATCATGGATATTGTACATTCACATGCTGTGAAGAACGAAATAGAGGGACTCGGCAATCTTGCCGGCGATCCTAACCAGTATTTCTATCCGGGCGAAAAGCATGAGCATCCGGCTTGGGACTCATTGTGCTTTGATTATGGCAAGGATGAGGTGATACACTTCCTGCTCTCTAACTGCAAGTATTGGCTTGAGGAATTCCATTTCGACGGATTCCGCTTCGATGGCGTTACATCTATGCTTTATTATAGCCATGGCCTTGGTGAGGCGTTCTGCAACTATGGCGATTATTTCAACGGACATCAGGACGACAATGCCATCTGCTATCTGACACTTGCCAACCTTCTTATACACGAGGTTAATCCTAATGCTATAACCATTGCTGAGGAGGTAAGCGGTATGCCGGGCCTTGCAGCCAAGTTTGCTGATGGCGGCTATGGCTTCGACTATCGTATGGCCATGAACATCCCTGATTATTGGATCAAGACAATCAAGGAACTCCCTGATGAGGCTTGGAAGCCAAGTTCTATATTCTGGGAGGTGACCAACCGTCGTTCAGACGAGCGTACCATAAGCTATTGCGAAAGTCACGACCAGGCTCTTGTGGGTGACAAGACCATAATCTTCCGCCTTATTGATGCCGATATGTACTGGCACTTCCGTAAAGGCGACGAGAACGACCGCGCCAATAGAGGTATTGCCCTGCATAAGATGATACGTCTCGTTACGGCATCTACCATCAATGGTGGCTATCTCAACTTTATGGGTAATGAGTTCGGCCATCCCGAATGGATTGACTTCCCGCGTGAGGGCAACGGATGGAGCTATAAGTATGCACGTCGCCAGTGGAATCTTGTAGACAACCCCGAACTCGACTATCACTATCTTGGCGATTTCGACAAGGCTATGCTCGCTACACTTAAGCTTGAGAAGAACATACAGAAAAAGCCGGTAGTGGAGATATGGCACAACGATTCCGATCAGATTCTTGCATATATGCGTGGCGATTTGGTATTCGTATTCAACTTCAGCCCTACACAGTCGTTTGTCGACTATGGATTCCTTGTTCCTACCGGATCGTACGATGTAGTATTGAATACCGATTCGAAGGACTTCGGAGGCAATGGTCTTGCTGATGATACGATTACGCATCTCACCAATTATGATCCGTTGTATATGAACGACCGTAAGGAATGGCTTAAGCTTTATGTTCCCGCTCGTTCGGCTGTAGTATTAAAAAGAAATTAATGAATAGGGTAAAGTATAGTCAGGATACGTTGACACACGTGTTGTGTACATTTGTTTTCGCATTGTTCTCGTTTTTCTACCTGTACTACTATCAGGCAGATTTGATGACGATTATGCAGCACGTGTTGTCTGAAGGACAAACCCATTACAATCACTTTGTAGGAGCGGTACTAATAACAATAGTACTGCTCCTCATACAAGTGGGTGTTGTCCGTTTGTTTCAGCGCATGCGGTTGTCATGGGCTTTCACGTTCGTTCCCTCAGCATTGTTGCTTGCCATGATTACTGACGTGCGTCAGTCGGCTTCTGCCGCAAATGGTTTTATAGAGTTTGGTTGGGGAGGATATGTGTTGCCTTTGTGTCTTATTATGTTCTTTGTCGTTGTCTGGGGCTTGAATACCTCCGGTATTATCGATAAGTACAACCTTGACTTCAAGAATCCGACGCATAAGTTATGGGTCAACCTTACTGTCATATTGCTTTTGATGCTCTTCGTTTGTGGTTGGGGCAATTCTGACAGAGTGCTGCACGACCGTTTGCATGTTGAACAATGCTTGGCGGACAATGATGTTGATGAGGCTTTGCGCACTTTACAACTGCATTCTGATGCTGACGAAAATCTTACTATGCTTACAGCTTATGCTCTTTCACGTAAAGGACAATTGCCTGAAAGGCTGTTCGAGTTTCCATTGAAGGGAGGCTCTGCTTCGCTAATGCCAAATGGCAAGAACGTTGGCTTTGGATTGATTGCCGATACCACTTTCTACGCCTATCTTGGCAACGCCTATCTGCAACGTATGTCTACCATGCATTATCTTGACTACCAGCGCAGGCACATGCGCCTTAATCGTCGTACTGTCGATTATCAGTTGTGTGCTTATCTTATGGACAAGAAGCTGGATGCCTTTGCACGTAACATCACCAAGTATTATGAGGTGAACGACTCGGTACAGTTGCCCAAGCATTACAAGGAGGCTTTGATACTGTATACCCATTCTCATTCCAATCCTTGTATTGTTTATCATGACAATGTCTTGGATGCCGACTTTGAGGATATGCAGAAGTTGGAGAAGTCTATAGCTGATGCCCGTGAGCGACAGACGGCATTACGCGATACGTATGGCAATACATACTGGTATTATTATATGTATTAAATATAATAATGTGTACTATTAGTAATGTGTACTGATTGTACATAAACAAAACAAGCGGTTCGGAATCTGAATGATAATAATCATCCTGTTCTGAACCGCTTGTTTTTTATTATACCAAATATGTCAAGACTGTACTGTCGTTGACCTTATATTCCAATGTCTTTGTTTCTCCGCTCAAGGTGTTCTGGCAAATGATGTTGCCGTTGTCTATGCCGTTGCTTGTAATCTGCTCAATCTTGATGTCTTGTAGTGCCAGATGTTCGTCCGAATAGTATTTGTACATCGTTTCCTTGGCGCACCAGAACAATAGCAGGATACATGCCTTGTTAATTCGGGCATCGCTTGAGACATTAATCTTGCCGTAAAGAGTTTGGCTGTAGTCACGTTCGTCTGCACGCATAAACTTATCCTCAATCTTGCATATTCTGTCGCTAATATATTCTATGTCGACAGCTACACGGTTTCGTTTGGATAGTATTATACTTGCGTAGTTCTTGGTGTGACTGATGCCTATCTCCATATCGGAATGCCTGAGTATAGGTCTGCCCGAGTCTTCGTGGTCGATAATCCAACCGCCTCTACCGAGCATTTCGTTAAGTAACGCATATACCGCAGCTGTTTCTTTCTGACGATTGTTGCACATCGTCCTTGTTTGGTTGTACACATCAGGCGGACATACGTTCTCTATGTGCGTACAAGTGTCAAACTGCCATGTTCCCAGCTGCGTATATTCGTCAATTCTCTCAATATATAATAGAGGCATAATTTATAATGGAGGCATTATTTCAAAGCTTGTAAAACCTGTATCTTTCAAGGAGATTACTTCTCCTGAGGGTCTTCCTTCTTCTTCTCGTGTATAGTTACTTTTATTCTGCTTATACGGCGTTCTTCAATACCTACGATTTCGAATGTGTAGTTCTTGAAGTCTATCTTCTCGTGAATGCTAAGGAAGTCGCCCTTAATCTCCAGCAGCAATCCGGCAAGCGTGTCGGCATCGCCTTCCACGTCAGCAAACTCCTCGTCGTTGATGTTCAGAGTCTTGCAGAAGTCGCTCAACAGAGTCTTGCCTTCGAATATATACGTGTTGTAGTTAAGCTTGCTGTACAGCTTGCTTTCCTCGTCATACTCGTCGTTGATTTCTCCAACAATCTCTTCGAGAATGTCTTCCAATGTGACGAGTCCGCTTGTGCCGCCAAACTCATCAACTACAATAGCGATGTGTATCTTATTCTCCTGGAATTCGCGCATCAGGTCGTCAATCTTCTTTGTCTCAGGCACAAAGTAGGGTGGGCGCATCAGGCTTTGCCAACGGAAGGTTGCAGGCTTAGACAGATGAGGCAACAAGTCTTTGATGTACAGTATGCCACGGATGTTGTCGCCATTCTCCTGATATACAGGAATGCGGCTGTAGTTGTTCTCGACAATACAGTTCAATACTTCTGTATAGTTCGACTTTATGTCCAGTCCCACGATGTCCTGACGGCTTGTCATCACTTCCTTGGCTGTTTCGTCGCCAAATCGTATGATACCCTTAAGCATGCTTTGCTCGTCCTTGATATCGTTCTTGTCGGTCAGTTCAAGGGCATGTTCCAGATCGTCAACGCTCAATACGTGCTTCTCCTTCTGCACAACCTTTTCGGCAATAACACCACTACGCAGCAGTATGTTCTCTATAGGCCAGAACACCTTTCTGCATAAGCATACACCCTTTACGGCTTTTCTGCAGAAGTTGAGCGGATCCTGACGACTGTACACCTTAGGCATAATCTCGCCGAAGAGCAGAAGCAGGAAGGTCAACATTACGGTAAGCGACAGGAATTGCAGCCAATAAGCCTTCTCTCCGAAATGAACGATATTGCCGAATATATAGTTGCACAGCATGATTATCGTTACATTAACGAAGTTGTTGGTAATAAGGATTGTTGCCAGCGTGCGCTCGCTATCCTCACGCAACTTCAGGATGCTGTTGTCGCTCGATGATTTTTGTGCATTCAGTTCAGCCAGGTCAGATGGCGACAGGCTGAAGAAAGCTATTTCCGAACCACTTGCAAATGCCGACATAGCCATAAGCATCATAGTCAGTAAAATGCAGATTATTACGCCCGTAGTAGGAGCAACGAGGTAAACGTCCGAGAGTGAATCGGAAATGAATTTTAAGTATGTTTCCACAATTGTTATGTATATTTAGAATGGTAACGTGTCGTTGTCCACGTCCTCTTTTATTTTAGTACGTGTGTTGTCTTGTGCTTGATTGTTCTGTACCGTTGTCGAAGCTTGCTTAGGCGTAAGCAATTCCATATTGTCGGCATATATTTCGGCTATGAATCTGCGTTGACCCTTCTTGTCGTCGTAGTATCTGTAGCGTATTCTGCCTTCAATATACAGTTTGTCGCCTTTGTGAACATATCTTTCAGCTATCTTTGCCAGCTCTCTCCACATTACTATATTATGCCAGTCGGTACGGTCGGGCACACGTGTGCCGTTAGGCAGCATATAGCCTCTTTCGGTTGTAGCCAAAGGAAATTGAGCTACAGCCTGGTCGGCATCATAATATTTCACATCGGGCTCTTTACCGACGTTTCCTATAAGCATTACTTTGTTCATAATAGTCAGATTTTGTTGTTATAGGATAAACCAAACATAGGATGCCGTGTATTAAGCGACATCCTATGACATGAGTAATCAGTATGTTTTATTTCCACATACCAAGATATTTGTAGTGGAAGTTCTTTCCTTTAGCCGAAGGGAATTGTGATCGGTTGTCCACACGGTCGCGCAGATGTTCTACGATGCGGTTGTAGCAGTCTTGTCCCGAATTGGCTTTGCATCTTACTACAAAGTGTGTATCGCGATATTCGTGCTTGCCGGTAGCAGGAATCAATACGACGCGCTTGAAGTCCAGTTCGCCTTCATACCATCCCGGACGTTCTTCGTTAAGGCGTGAAGCCACAACCGAAGCCATATCATGCTTTTCGGCTGCCGCACTATTCTGTGGTACGGGATGCAGAGCCTTCTTCTGCTTGAAGTCAAGCATAGTGGCTGCCGTTGTCTTTATTATGATAAAGTAGACGCGCGGTCTGATCTTGTATCTTTTGGGATAGTAAACATCGCTATTGGCGTATTCTCTTACATCAGCTTCAAGGTTTGCGTTCATTCCTATTTCCTGAATTGAGCGCAAGAAATCCAATGCATCGTCAACGTTAGTTACCAACGTCTCCTTGTCAAAATATCTTAAGTATAAGTTCATTGAATTCTGTTTTGTTCTTCAAAAAATACTGATTTAAAATCTTTTAAAAGAAGAGCGGCAAACGAGACTTGAACTCGCGACCCCAACCTTGGCAAGGTTGTGCTCT
>ERZ1026858.159-NODE-159-length-36051-cov-8.829787_pt1 | contig 36051 bp, 46 predicted proteins | sample MGYA00380159_ERZ1026858 | MGnify/ENA primary metagenome ERZ1026858 (study PRJEB33269, sample SAMEA4719795) | human gut metagenome | biome: human-associated habitat; feature: organic feature; material: feces | place: Cameroon | collected 2013-10 ...
TAGATCGTCGGCAGCGTCAGATGTGTATAAGAGACAGATTTATATACACACCAACAAAATCAATAATAAGGTTTATATTGGGCAAACTTGCTTATCTTTGGAAGAAAGAAGCGACCATGGCAAGGGATATCAAAATTGTAGGTATTTTTATAATGCTATTCAAAAGTATGGATGGTACAATTTTGCTCATGAGATTCTTTATGAAAATTTAACATTAGAAAAAGCCAACGCAATAGAGGAAAAAATGATTAAGTATTATGACTCTACCAATCCTACCAAGGGATATAATCTGCGTCCCGGTGGCCAAAATAGCAATCATTCTGAAGAAACAAAAGAAATATTAAGACAAAAATTTAGCGGAGAAAACAATCCAAATTGGGGTAAAAAGATGTCAAAATCTTCAAGAGAGAAAATGAGCAATGCTCACAAAAACAAAAAACTATCAAAGGAACATAGAGAACATATTTCTAAGTCAAATCTTGGCAGAACTTTTTCAAAAGAAACACGTCAGAAAATAAGCGATTCAAAGAAGGGCGAAAAGAATTGTATGTATGGCAAACACCATTCACAAGCTACCATCTTAAAGAAAAGCAAGCCGATTGTTTGCATAGAAACAAATACTGTATACCTTAGTAGTACCGAAGCCAGTAGAATATTGCGGATTAATCAAGGCGGTATTTCAAATTGTTGCAAAGGAACACAAAAGAGTTGTGGTGGTTTTCATTGGAGATTTGCAACAGAAGCAGAATCTAAAGAAATAAAAGCGAATCTCAAAAAATAATTAAACAACTCCTTGACAAACCTCCTTATTCATGGTATACTTAAACCATCAAACAAGGAGGTTTGTTTTATGAAAATGCATCTTATGACTTTTGATAAGGCGTGTGAAACTTTTAATAAACTTTTAATAAAGAGTATCACACGGAAATTAATTCCGTCAAAGACTCTGTTTTTGGAATTGGAAAGTATTCAATTCCTTGGGGTAAGAATGTAGAGGTAGATATTGGAACTTTAAATAATAACAACAATATCTCCACTTATGAGTTAAATTACTATTTTGTCCCCACTTGTATGTTTGAAAACTTTGACGAATATCATCCAACAATTGACGTTCTTCGTTATGGCACGATTCTTACAGATGATGAACTTTTTGACCGTTGTGATGATATGGCGGCAGAAGTCCGCATTAGATTGTTTAGTTATGAAAGCGCTATCTATTATGTCAAAATGATTAACGGTGAAGTTGAAGAATTTAAGAAAGTAGGTGTTGTTGGATGATTGATGTTGGCTTTATCTGCACAGTTGCTTGTGTTGCGATTTGTCTTGTATTAGGTCTGGTTATATCATTAGCATGTATAGAGGAAAAAGAATGGCTCTTTACGTTGATTGGTGTTGTAATAACATTTGTAGGTGTAAATGGTCTTATTACTTGCGATAATGTTGAATACAATACAACCTATGTCCCCGCAGAACCCGTCGCCCATAACCAAACTCAAACCGTATTCACTACTGATGAAGGTACATACCTCGCAAACGGCCTTTATCCAGATGGCACATACCTATTAACCGTAGACGGTAAAGATGTACTTGTTGTATGGCAAGCAGTTGATGGAGAAGTTGGATAATGAGCATTAAAATTAAACTAAAACCAAATAAGCGGATTTTCTTTAACCCAACTAACGGCTATAAAGTCCTAAGTTGTGAGCCCGTTGGTGACTACCCTAACCTAATGCTCAACCAATACAACAACTTTACTTTGGCCGGAACCAACCTTGGCATGGTCGATGTGGGCGATGAATACGAGCTTGAAATCAGAGAGAACCAAAGGGCCAAATACCCAGCAAGTTATGTTTTGGTTGGGTTCGCTGATATTAATGTTAATGCTGAAGGTATTAAAATCACGACTGAACAAGAACTAAAAATTTTACGCCATATCTGTGATGGCAACCAACCCCAGTATGTCCATGAAGCATATCCCAATTTTGTTCAGATGGTACTTGATGGACGTGAAGAAGAAATCGACCACAAGAAAATTTACAATGTTGGCTCTGTTCGGTTTGAGGAATATGTGAATAAAATCAAAGGCTATTTCACCACCATTCAGTTCTTACCTATTGCTTCTGATTGGGGGATTGAAAATGATAGTGATGTTAGTAAATTGATTACTGTTTTTGCTACCCCGGCAGAGCTAAATCAAGCCCTTGAATCCAGCCCTTATCACATCTTCTTTGATTTGCTTAATTATTCTTTTGATAAGTCTGATAGATATGTCTTAAACAAACGGCCCGATTTAATTGATTCTAAAGAACGTTGCGAGTTTGCTTGTTTGGCTATTCTACAAGAAAATGAAGATGAGGGCGACACCAGAATCTATACAGATTTGCTTGAGGAATTGGCCGAAGAAAAAGTGCCTGAATGCGCAAAGTATGTAAGGAATGCTGTACGTAATAGTGAAAGAATTTATTATGATGCAGAGCAAGAATATTCCAGTAATAAGGCCACTTATGAGGCTGAAGTTAACATTGCTGAGAACATCCTTGGCCGTCTCGCTTTAGAGAAAGAGCAAGATTGTAACTTAGGCATGAATGTTGATGACTTTACAAGCATTGATGGGTTTGAGTGTACAGATGAGCAAAAGCAAATCCTTACTTTAGCCAATGAACACATGGTTGCTATGTTAAGAGGTTATGGCGGTTCTGGTAAGAGTACAGTAATGAAGGCGTTGGTGCTAATGCTTGAAGCTAACCATAAAAACTATACCCAGCTTGCTCCAACAGGCAAAGCAGCAAAACGCCTAAGAGAAACAACAGGTCGCCCCGCAAGCACCATCCACATGGTATTGGCTCAAGACGGTCATATTAGCTCTGATTTTGTCATTATTGATGAGTGCAGTATGGTTGGTGTTCATTTGTTGTCTAAGCTATTTGATATATGCGAGTCCAATACACGATTTATCTTTGTATGTGATGAAGCACAGTTAGCTTCTATCTCTTGCGGTAACGTTGTACAAGACATCATTGACTCAGACATTGTACCTACGGCAACACTAACTAAGATTTTCCGGTATGGTTCATCTGGCCTTGCTACGGTAGCTACTGATACTCGTGAAGGTAAGGTTGGCCCAAGACAAAACAGTAATTATCCTGATTACCAGTTTATTTCCATTAGCGATAAGCCTATAGCACAAATCCTTAATGCTTATGAATCTTTGCTTGACAAATACGCCAAAGATGATATAATGATATTGTCCCCATTTAATAAAGGCCCTGTTGGTACAGTAGCAATCAATAAGACCATTCAGTCCAGATACAATCCAAACCCCGACACTAATGCTATTCGTAAGATAAGCGGTGGCGAGGAAATCATGTTCAAGGTGGGTGATAAAGTAATCAACACCCACAACGAATATCACTGTCCGTGCTTTAGGAATGATGAGGATGGGTCTTTGGTTGAAAGCATGAGCGACATCATGGTTATGAATGGTGATATGGGCTATATTCGGTATATCAAAGAGACTGATACAGGCATTGTTATGGCTGTTGAGTTTGATACCGGCATGGCAAGGATTTATGGGCCTTATATAAACAATCTACTGCTTGGGTATGCTATTAGTATTCACAAGAGTCAGGGTAGTGAGGCTGAGGCGATAATTGTAATTACAAGCCCCATGCACAAACGTATGTTAAGTAGTAATTTACTGTATGTTGCTGATAGCCGTGCAAAAGAACAGTTGATTGAGATTGGCGATATTGAAACAATTAAAGAAGGTCTTAAACGACATGAACAAACAGAGCGCAATACTTGGCTCTGTGAGCTATTAAAGGAGGATTAAAATTTTGGGATATAAACCGCTTGAATCAGGTTTGTATATTGTGCGATTTCATAATGACATAAGCGCAGAAAGCGTTGTTCGTATCATTGATAATCTTAATTTGTATGGCGAAAAATATGGAATTAAGTTTATTCCAGAGCAAACAGCATTGTATCAAATCGTAAGGAGTGAAGAATAGTATGATTGTTCGTATGTGTGATGTTTGTCAAAATAAAATCCCTGATGGACAAGTAGCATATCGGCTAAGTCTATATAACCTAAATACAGTTAGAACACAAATTAACCCTGGTGGATATGATATTAGCTATTCAGAAGTATGCGAATATTGTGTGCAGCAAATCCACAGCTATCTGCGTGAGTTAGGAAAGAAGGAAGTGAAACAAGCATGAAGCGTTTTTGTGTAAAAGAGACCGTCAATCACTACCATATGGTAGAAATTGATGACGAACTAAGTATTGATGATATTGTGTCGCTTGCAAGACAACATCTGAAAGACAATACTGGTTTTGGGGCAATCAATCAAGTCCTATCAGACATTGAGCATAAATATGGTTTTGATTATTCTATCAAGCCCAATTATTGTGGTACTACAGCAGAAGCCCTTGAAGTAATGGGGTGTGATGACGATACCCCCGAACTTGATTAAAGTTCATAAAATGTTTACAATTTGTTAATATGATTGTAACATTTTTATGATATAATTTTTATCCCATCTGAGAAGGTGGGATAATTTTTCAAAGGAGTGATATTGATTGATTAAAATTACCAAAAAAAATGGTGCTACGGTTCCTTTTGATGGGGATAAAATCAAGAAAGCTATCCGAAAAAGCGCTGAACGTGTATGCGTAAATTTGTCTGAAAAAGATGAAAACAAAGTAGTTAATTCTGTAAAAAAACAATTACAGTATAACGAGCTTCCTGTCCATGTAAACACTATCCATAATATGGTAGAATGTGCTCTTGACCAAGTAGAACCCAGAGTAGCAAAGTCTTATCGTGAATACAGAGACAATAAAAGCACTTTTGCTGCGATGTTGGACAAAGTATACAATAAAAAGTTGTCTTTGTCTTTTATTGGTGATAGAAGTAATGCAAACGCCGACAGTGCCCTTGTTACCACACAAAAAGCGATTGTTTATAACGAATTAAACAGCGAACTTTATAAAAAGTTTTTCTTAACAGTAGAAGAAGAAAAAGCCATGTCAGAAGGGTATATCTATATCCACGATAGAGGAAGCAGACTTGACACGGTGAATTGTTGCTTGTTCGATATGAAATCCGTTCTTACTGGCGGTTTTGAAATGGGCAATCTTGACTATCAAGAACCTAAATCTCTTGATGTAGCTTTCGACCTTGTAGCAGATGTGGCTATCAATGCCGCCGCTTGCCAGTATGGTGGATTCACTATTAGCGAGATTGACAAGTTACTAGCTCCTTATGCAAAAAAGAGTTATGACATTTATCTAAAAGAATATTACGACATTAAGCCTAGCGCTACATACGAGGAAGCAGATAAGTGGGCTTTTAACAAAACCAAACGCGAAGCAGAGCAAGGTTTTCAGGGTTGGGAAATGAAATTCAATTCTGTTGCTTCTAGCCGTGGCGATTACCCTAAAAGTGTTGGGGCCTGATATGGTGACATATTAGTAAACTTCTTGTTAAGCATTATTTAATGCGTGTGTCTTTGTGCATTAGGTATTTCGATTGGAGGTAAAATAATGTACATCTATAAAATTACCAATATTATTACTAATCAGTCTTATGTCGGACAAACTATTGATTATAAAAAGCGTTGGAACAATCATAAAGACTTATATAAATTTCCACATATTAAAGGTGGAAACAGACCTTTGTATAAAGCTATACGTTCTTATGGTATTGAAAATTTTTCTTTTTCTGTTTTAGAAGAATGCGAAGATGTTTTGGCCAATGAACGAGAGGAATATTATATCGTACTTTATAACACAATTAAAAAAGGATATAATCACGAAAGTTCGGTTAAACATAAACATTTGTCTGAAACTACAAAGAAAAAAATTGCCGAAGCTCAAATAGGCAAAAAAATCATATGTTCGGCAAAAAAAGGTGAATTGTGCAAAAATTCAAAAAAATGTATTGACCTTACAACCGGTAAAATCTATAACTCAATGCGCGAATGTGCTTTAGATGAATTTGGCGATATAAAATATGTCAAATATATTTCACGTATTTGTCAGCCACATACAAAAAGATTCGGTTATAAAGGTCATACTTATAGATTGATTGATGATGAAGGTAATATTATTCCCAAAGACGCTGACGGTGAAAACCTAAATGAATTTAATTCACATGGCGATACCGTGCCAAGCTCATTGAAAAATGAGAAGGTGTAACGACTATCCTGTAAAGGAGTAAAATCATGTTGAGATACATGAAAGAAAGACAAGACAACTTATACAATCATATAAGTTGAAAAGATAGTCTAAACCGTCTGCTTTGAGCGGAGTTAAAGTATTACGAAAGTAACGGTATAAATTGTTCACAAGTATCTCTTTTGGCTTGGGCACAAATAGATTTTCTACTATGCTTTCTTCTGTTTGCATGAAAGTACGAAAAAACGGTCAAGGCAAACCTGGGTTTAAGCACCCTGTTCTGTTTACAAAACTCAGTTTCTTCTATGATGAAAATTTACATGACGAAGGCAAAAAACTAGAATGGCTTTTTAATGAAGCGGTCGATTGTAGCCGTAAATGTATGTACCCTGATTTTCTTAGTTGTACCGGTGACGGCTATGCTCCAAGCATTTATAAAAAGTACGGTGTAACCATTAGTAGAATGGGTTAAGAATGACATCACAGCCCATATAAAACTTCGTGAACCTACAAAAGTAGGGTGTGGAAACAACGTAAGTTCAAGTAGGAAATGACTTGTTAATGTTTCTGCTAACAGGGAAGGTCTGTATTGACAGAATAATCCTGTGCTAAGATATTGTTTGTTATATATTAAAATTAAATAAAGGTGGTGGAAAAATGATTGATAGCTATAAAAGAACAATATATATGATTTGGTATAATATGATTAGAAGATGCGAAAACAAAAAATGCAAAGCGTATGAAAAATACGGTGCAAAAGGTGTCAAAGTTGGAGTTTCTCCAAATGGAGAAATATTTGAATTTTTCAACCAAAGTAAATTTTCTAAAGAACATAATTTAAGACAATCCACAATAGCAGATTGTTTATCTGGAAAATGTAAAACTCATAAAGGATGGAAATTCTACTTAAAATAACAAACAATATAAAGTCCAACGACTATCGAAAGGGTATCTGGTATGTAATTTGGGTTGTATCAGAAAGTAACTGAGTAGAGTACATAATAGGTGCAATTCCTGTTGTGGAAGCGCGAAGAATTGACCAAACAATTATGATATAGTCTAAGGGGCGTAAGCTCCTTGTGTCGAGCTAATCTATCTCCTTGGTATGAACACGGCGGTATGTATCCCGCTGATGAAAACGATAAGCCTATTTACGAAGGGCGTTGTAATCTTGGGGCCATTTCCCTTCATTTCCCAATGATTGTAGCAAAAGCCCAACAAGAAAATAAAGATTTCTATGAAGTCTTAACTTATTATCTTGATATGTGCCGTACTATTCATAAGCGTACTTTCAATTATCTTTCTCATAAAAAGGCTGGAACCAATCCTCTAGCTTATTGTCAAGGCGGTTTCTTAAATGGACATCTTGACCCCGAACAAGAACTGGGTGAAGATTTCCTTCGACCTATGACTATGAGCTTTGGTATTACTGCACTTAACGAAGCAAGCGTTCTATATTATGGTAAAACTATTGTAGAAGATAATAGTTTTGCTATTGAAGTACTAAAATTTATCAATGATTATGCTGAAAAGTATAAAGTCGAAGATAATATCTTATATGCGCTCTATGGAACCCCTGAACTTTTTGCGGGGGCTTATACAGTAATGTATAATGAAAAAGTTGCTTAACCTCTTCGTGAGGGTGTACAATCAGCGTATAGCAATAATAGGAAATGATTATTTAATGATTGTGCTAACAGGGAAGGTCTAAAAAGAATAATCCTGTGCTAAATATTTTATAATGTTACTATCCTAATAAGAAAGGAGAAAATATGCGATATATAGAAAAATTACCAGAAACCGCAAAACCCATTGAAGGTGCAACTAATCATTGGATTGATATTGACGGAAGTGTCTATGCTTTTGACAACAGAAATAATCATAATAATAAACTGATTAAAAAGTCGCAACACACTGTACACGGCTATCAATATTGTGGCATTACTTATAATGGAGTGAATATCAGCAAAAGAGTACATCGTTTAGTTGCAGAAGCTTTTATTCCAAATCCTAATAACTATTCAATAATTGGACATAAAAATAATATCAAGAATGACAATAGAGTAGAAAATTTATATTGGACTACTGTATCTAAAAACACTCAAAAGGCTTATGATGATGGTTTAGCTTATAATAAAAAAGGTTATGAAGATAGTCAGAGCCGTCCAGTTATTATGTTTGAAACAAGCACTAATAAAAAACTGCAAGAATTTGGAAGTATTTGTGAAGCAAGCAAAATAACAGGCATCCCAAAGAACACAATAAGCAGACAAGCTAAATACAAACGGCCAGTTAAAAAGCCTTATTATTTCAGATATATAGATGACAAAACCGCCCAATAAAACAGGGTAATAACATTATAAAATTAAATGTGAACAGACTATCGAAATCTTAGCAAGAAAGTAGAGTAGCGAAAGCGAAAGAGCAACACCCTTTGAGAAAAAGGGATAAAATATAGTCGATGAACGGCAGAAAGTTTATGCGGTCTGCAAATTGAGCAATTCCGCAAAAAATATGGCATTATCAAAGGAGTATCTGATAGACCTTATACTTCTAACTCCTTCCACTGTGGTGTCTGGGAAGATATTTCCCCCATTCAAAAACAAGACATTGAATATCCCATGTTCCATTTATGCAATGGCGGTAATATTCAGTATTGTAGATACACAACAGACTATAATATTGAAGCTATGAAAACACTAATCCGCAGAGCTATGAAAATGGGTTTTTACGAAGGCGTAAATCTACAACTTGATTATTGTGAAGATTGTGGAGCTTCTTTTATTGACCACGATGAATGTCCTAAGTGCGGTAGCAAAAATCTTACTCGTATTGAACGCATGAATGGCTATCTTGGATATTCTAAAGTAAAAGGCCGTACAATGTATGCTGACCATAAACTTGCTGAATTTAAAGACAGAAAGTCAATGTGAGGTGATTTAATTGAATTATCTTAAAATTGACAACTGTAATATGAATAATGGTGATGGGCTACGTTGCGTTATATGGGTGACTGGTTGTGAACATAAATGCAACGGTTGTTTCAATCCAGAAACTTGGGATAGTCAAAATGGTGATAAATGGACAAATGTTCAAACTAGCCAATTATCTAACACATTAGAACAAGATTGGTGTTCTGGTGTTACATTTACCGGGGGGGACCCACTTCATCCCTGTAATCGTAATAAAATCTTAGAGTTGTGTAAATATATCCACGATACATTTCATAAATCTATTTGGGTTTATACTGGTTACAAATACGAAGAATTAAATGAAAAACAACTTATTGATATTGATGTCTTAGTTGACGGAGAATTTATTCAAGAACAACTTTCACCTTTCAAGCATTGGGTTGGTTCATCTAACCAGCGCGTGATTGATGTACCCAAAACCTTAACTCAAGACAAAATTATCCTATACGAACAATAAAACACTTGACAAAAGCCCATTGATTTGTTATACTTAATACATTCAGTGGGCTTTTGCCCTAAAGAAAGGAGAAATTATATGACACCTATCCGTGTATACCAAGGCCAATTTATGGAAGAACATTTCCTATTTGAAATTCCTTCCCATATGAATTATGCCCCCAGTAAAGGCGATTTTCTATTCCATCACGGTACATCCTACAAAATTCTATATATCATGCTAGACGTTGACGATGATGAATATATCGTATTTGTTCGTGAAGCTGTGGAGGAAGATTTTTAATGAAAGTGACATTGTTAAATTCTGAGCAAATTAAAGACCTGTTTAAGAATTGGTCTGTTACTTCTTCTGTGTGTTATGGCTCTACAATCAATCCTGACAACCCCGAAGCAATCGGTAAACACTGTATGAAATCAGGCCATTTTAGCGGTTCAAGAGGCGATTATATCAAGTTTCGTGTAGATGATGTACCTCGTTTTGAAGTTGACCAAGCAGTTAGGCATGAAATCGGTGTATTCAAGAATGTAGCTTCCTTTAGATATATTTCTAAGAATGAATTCAGATACTCTGCGCCTGTCGAAATCTTCGACAATCAAGAGCTATTCAACCGCTACAATGAACACATGGACAACACTATGGAACTATATTCTGATATTCAAGATTATGTGTATAAGAAAACCGGTTCGCATGAACGTAGTAACGAATCGGCTCGGTATGTGCTTACCATGTCCACCCACACTAGCTTTGTAATTGGTTATACCATTGAAGCATTTATCCACCTATGCAATTCTCGTCTATGTGTTCGTGCAGAAGATATCATTCGTGAAATGACTACACTTATGAAGCAGGAAGTTCTAAAAGTTCTACCCGAACTGGAAAATGAACTTGTTTCCAACTGTGTTAAGCTAATGTATTGTCCAGAAGGTAAATCTGGTTGTGGCGCTTATCCTACTAAGAAAGAATTAAAGGAAATTATTAACAAAGGCAAGGAGGTCGTGAAGAATGCTTAACGTTAAAATCAAGCGATTGTCTGTTGACGCTTGTGTTCCCACCTATGGCTCTAATAAGGCCGCTGGACTTGACCTATATGCTAATATTGGTTGTGAATACGCCTGTACTACAGATGGTATGCGTCTTTTCCCAAAGACCATTGATATTGCCCCTCGCACCACAGTAAAAGTAGGCACTGGTTGGGCAATTCAGCCCCCGGAAGGCTATTGTGGCCTTATTTTTGCCCGCTCTGGTCTTGCTACTAAACAGGGTCTAAGACCGGCTAACTGCGTTGGTATTTGTGACGAGGACTATACGGGTGAATATATTGTTGCTCTACACAACGATACAGACGAAGCCCAAATCATCTATCATGGAGAGCGCATTGCACAGCTTGTGTTTATGCCCTATGAACAGGTGTCCCTTACCGGGGTAGAAGAACTTGACCCTACTGAACGTGGCGATGGGGGCTTTGGTCATACAGGAAAGTAAAGGAAAATACTATGATTATTTGTGTAGATTTTGATAATACCTTATCCTTAGGTACTAGATACCCTTACATCGGAAAGCCGAATACAGAACTATTTTCCTTATTAAATTCATTGCAAAAATTAGGTCACACACTTATCTTATGGACTTGTCGTGAAGATAAACCACTTGAAGAAGCTGTTGCTTGGTGTAAAGAAAATGGGCTAGAATTTAATTATGTAAACCAAAACGTACCTTGGCTAGGCTTTGACTGTCGTAAAATCGTAGCTGATTGGTACATTGATGACTGTGCCGTTCATGTTAGCGACATTAAAACACTGAAAGCCATTGTAAGACAAGCTGAACTTGATGATAAATATCATTCATAATTTGTTCATAATTTGAAAAAAATAGGGAGCCTAGACAAATCGTCTAAGCTCCCTAAAATTTTAACCTTGAGGATTTTCTTCTAGTTCAATAGTCAGAGTTTGGTCTTTATTGTTAGTAATAGTAGTGTGCTTACCAGTGTAGCCTTCCTTTTCAACATTAACGCCATACTGGTCTCCAAGACCACTTAATAGAAACACATTAGTCTTGCCTTCAACAGGCTCAATCTCAGTAGAGTCAGCATCCACAACCTTAATGCTTGCAGTATCCGGGGTCACATTAACAGTCAGTAGAAAACCATCTTGTAGAGTAACTTTACCTTTAATCACCTTAAAGAAACGGCCATCAAGACCAACACCACAGTTACCCTTGGCAAAAACAGGTTCACCAATTTCTTCGCCTTCACTGTTATGTAGAGTAATAATCTTGCTATCACCAACTTTAGCAACAGCGAATAGATTGCCATCCCAAAGTTGACCGCAAGTAGAAACAGCCTTACTCACATCAACAGTAGAAGCATTTACATCACAAATAACACCCTTGATAATTTTTAATGTTTCTAAATTAAGGTTAATTCCACCACAATATTTAGCCATATACATTACCTCCTATTATTTACTAACCCAAGCCAAAGCACCATTAACAATACCCAATACCTTGCCATTATCAGCTTCAGTAAATGCGGGCAAAATAGCGTCAACATAGCCTTTGGTTACAGCTTCACTATCTTCACTAGGCGTACCAGTTAGTTTTAGTTTACCTACCATAGTGCCACCAGATTTAAGGATAGCACTAGCCTGAATAGCCCCTGTCTTACCATCAACATAGTTTTTAGTAGCTGCATGATAAGTCTGCATAGGTTCACCAACACTAACAGGCACATATTCATTCTGTGTACTTGCTTTGACGAAGGCAGCAGAGCCATCGCTAGAAGCGGTCAATCTGGGCGAGTTAGTTTCTACAGACTCAATCGTAGGCCCGATATACAAAGGTGCAGGGCCATTGGTAGAAATCTTATGAACATTAACAATAGCATGCTCGTTCATGTCAAGCTCGCTATCAATCTTACCGTCAGCCCCAAGGACAGAACGCTCATCAACATACTTCTTTGTTGCAGCATCTTGTTCGCTAACCGGGTCAAGCAAGTCTGTAATTTTATGGTTATTCAAGCTAACCTCAGATTCAATAGCCATACCACTATCAGTATTACTAATAGACTTCACACCCATAATGGCATTTCCTGACATATACAGGTTCCCTTCCATCGGAACAGAACCATCAGCCTTAAAGTCGCCATCTCCACCGGCCCCACCAGCTTGACCAATAACATTCAGCACAGGGCGATTTAATTCATCTTTAGTGTACTTAAATTGCTTACCATTAAGCAAATAAGCACCATCTTTAGCACGAATATTAGCCACAGTATTCCTCCTTTTTAATTTCATTTAAAAAAATAGCTTCACAGGATATCCCATGAAGCTAAATATTTAACCGAATAGAACAGCACGATAAGTTCCGGTTACAAGTGTTCCAGTACCAACAATAGTAATAGTTACATTATAATTGGTTTGGTCTACAGTCACGTCAGCCATAACTTGTGCGCCAGTCGCTACTTCATAGAGTTGGACAATAATAGCATTGCTATCAATCCCATGTGTAGTCTTGGGAATGCTCCAACTAAAAGTGCCACCACTAGCAGTAATGGCTTTATTAGTCTCAGTATACTTGTGGAAACTTTCAGGCATAGCAGACCATGTAGGAGCGCCAGAGCCATTAGACAGCAAAACTTGCCCCTGAGTCCCAGCATCAATAGGCGCATAAAAACTAGGATTAGCATTAGCTGTCCCGTTTAAAGTAATGGTGTTTTTAGTAGCGCCTTCTGCAATACCGTTTAGTTTAACTACCATTGTACTATCCATAGCACCATTGGTATCCACAGAAGCCACACCCATCTTAACGCCAGAAGCGTCAACAGATAGGCCGTTTTCAGCTACGACTTTTACAGAAATAACATTAGCTTCACTAATCTCAATGCCATTCCCAGCTGTATACGCATCTACCAAATCTTGGACATTTAGATAAATATGACTTTCTTTACCAGAACCAGAATCGGTGTCATAAGTATTAATAACAAAGTCAATATACTTAGTGCCTTCAGCAAAGCCAGAAGGGTCATCCGCAGTTGCAGTCTTAATAGAAGCAGACTTCACAAGATAGTCTTTAGGGATGTTAATAGTAGCTCCAGCGGGAGCACCATCTTTTTGCAGTTGATAAGAAGCAAGATACCCATCTGTAGCAGTCTCTAGCTTTACAACAGAGTATTCAGCAATGGCGACTTCTTCAGCACTAGTCACATGACCAGCTTCATCAACAGCAACTTTAACAGACTTAGTAGCGCCGCCATAAGCACCGGCAACAACACCGCTCAAACTATGCCCGATAGTAACTTCTTTGCCTTCACCAGCAATATCAACCCATTTATTTCCAGAAGCAATAGAGAAAGTGTCGGTTTTTGCATCAGCTTTTAGTGTCACATCGGCAGAAGCCCCAGCGACAGCGGTTGAAGCCGTAGACTGCTTTTTAACAGTGATATTAGACCATGCGTTTTGGTTGACTTCACCGCCCCCACTCACAGCGTTCTTCACAGCGGTATCAAGTGCTGCAAAAGCCTGTTGCATGGTCATATCAGCAGTTACATAGCCATCTGTAACAGGCTGGTATCCAGTCAAAGTTAGCCCTGTAACATTGGTAGTAGTTACCTTACCAGTAGCGTCAAGGCCAGTGATAACCGCACCCGTAGTAGAGCCTTGACTATAAACAACGCCGATAGGCCCCCAATCAGCACCATTATACCGATAAATGAACTTATCAGAGCTATTATAATAAATTTGCCCTTCAACCGGGTTACTAGGGGGGGTAGCAAGGGGCTGAATCACAGCATTCTGAAGCTGATTTTTGTTCAGGTTAAGATTCACAAGTAGATTCATATATTCAATTCACCTCAATTTAAATAAGCCTTTCCACTGAAAGCGCCAGAAAAAGTTAGTCTTACATTATTTTCATCAATATAAGTTACATCGCCAATCACAACACTATCAGCACTATCAACAATAGTAACACTTGGATATTTGTTTAAATCATGTTTGATTTCCCATACATCGCTTGCAATAGACTGAACAAATAAGAAATGCTTATCCCCTTCAATTCCAAGGTCTTTACTCGTTTTATTACCGACTAGCGTAACGCCATTGATAGAAGGCTTGTTGTTTAGCTTGCTATAGTCACTAGTTACAGCGTTGACTTGCCCCATTCCAACGTTAAAAGTGCCATTAGAAGGGAAAGAAACATTTGCATTAAAACTCACCAGCCAACACCGCCTAACAAAGTAGAACTAACAGGAACATTCATAATAATGCTTGCTGGTTTGTAACCATTCTGCATTGTAGCCAAAACTTGAATATTTACTTGATTCCCTTTAAAAGATAGTGTTTCTTCTTGTGTTAAAGAACATGTCAAAACGCCTTCTTTTACTTCTATATCTTGGCCTTTTTTATCAATCACAGTCGAGCCAGAAGCAAACACAATATGCGTATTCTCAATATCTATATTTTCGGTTTCAAGACAAACATTGAAATTAAACGTGGGGGTAGAGCCTTTAAAAATTAGATTTAATTCTTCATTGCAATTAAAATCACAGACTGTTTCCATTATTCCACCTCCAATAAAAAAATAAAGAGAGGTAAAAACCTCTCTTTTAAACGCTTAGAATATCCTTTAGCTTTTGAAAAGCATCCTTTACGTACTTACAAGCGGCAGTAACAAAAGCAGTAACAATCACGATACCATCCATTACTTGCATGGTCTCATCTGCAATATCAATGCCTACATAAGTCGTGTACTCAGGCAGTACACTAACCACAATAGACATTAGGCTGATACCTAGCCCAAGCACAACAAACTTTAGCACACTTTGGCCAATCATCTTCCAATCGAATTCATAACCTTCAATCTTGACATTGCGCCAAATCCCAAGGCAAATATTGCTTAGATAAGCCCCCAGAAAAATAGCGACACCAAAACCAACCTTTTCCAGATTAAATAGAACAAGAGTAATGATATCCATACAGTCACCCCAATAGATTTAATTTATCTAAAATTTCTGCTAGTTTTTCTTCTGTTACAGTCTGATTGGCAGAATCAACCAAACCTAATTTCTTTGCTTTATCAAACGATGTTTCAGTCTCATAAGGCAGTACGTTCGTGCTAATATAATTCTTCACATCAGCACGAAAGTCATCCATGGTTTTATTATGCTTGCTAAAGAAATGGCCCACATCAGCGTGATTGCTTGCAATCCCAAATTTGTATCCTTCTGCGTGTGAAACTACAGTATTTTTATCTACGTTTTTAACGTACAATCGGTTTAAAACATAAGCGCAAGTAAATATAGCCTTACGATAAACGTCCTCAAAATAAGCCTGATTTTCCTTTACATTATAAGACATAAAACTATCTCGTCTTTTTTGTAAAGCATGAAGTGTAGCCAAACCAACAGAGCCATCTTGTTTTAGGCCGTTATCTTTTTGAAAAGCAATCACAGCCGATTTACAACTAGGCCCAAAACTACCATCAACTTCAACCTTATACCCCCATGCGTTCAATTCCTTTTGTAGCATGGTCACAGCATATTTAGTATTGCTCCTACCGCCATAACTCAAAGCAAACCAATTTGCATCAATAAATCTTGCGTTCTCAGACTCACAAATTTCACACCCCACATGGGTATTATTAGCACTACCGCCACAATGCCATGTCTTGATGCCAAGAGGCATAATTTGGTAAATACCAGTTTCATCAATAATAAATTCAACTTCTGCTTGAGCAGAATTTCTATTCCATCTATTGATTAAATCTTTGGCCTTCACTCCGGGCGCACCTGTGCTATGTTGCATATAAGCCTTTTTATTCCGTTTCGTTTGATTCTTGTATCGTGGATTATTCGTCATCAAAGATTGTGTAATGCTGTATTCCATACAATCTCCTCATAAATAAAGAGGGCCGAAGCCCTCTTAACTTTCATCTTCTTTTCTTTTCCTATTCAGCAAACGCTTGGCATAATTCTCAATTTCCCACGCATGATACACCATAAACTCCAAATCCGAAGCGCTAAGCCCATCAGTCTTAACAAACTTAACAAAGCGTTGTAAACAATCCAAGCGTTGCTGAATCATCCCAACAATCATTTCATCACTCATCTCAGCCATAATCTAATCTCCTTTAATTGATGGTTTGATTATAGCATAAGATAATTTAATCGTCAAGCATTCTTATCTTCTTCAACACAAACCTTTACAGCTTCCACAAATTCGTCATAGCCCTTGGCAAAAGCCTTAACAAGGTCATTATAATGCTTACCAATAAACTCACGAATTTCCTTTTCGTTCTGAATGTCCATATGAGTCAGGTTCTTATAGTAAGCCAACCCCACAAACAAATCAGATAGATTATTGGTCTTTGTAGTCTTAAAAATTTCGTATAGAATCTTAGCGTCCATAATATTACCCCCAAGCTATATATTTTCTTACTTGACCGTCAGCATTTAATAGAAAGTCGTAATTGACAGTTTTACCATTTATTGTACCCATTTCATGACCATAGACTACATCAAATCCACCCTGTCTTACAGTTAATATTGTATATACAGCAGAAGAACTAGAGCTTTTTGGGACTTGAAGAGCCGAACGTTTTACGGCAAGGCCACCATACCAAGTTTGAATTCTATCATCTATATTAACCAACGGGTCAGACTCACGGAAATATACGCCATCCACTTGAGTTACAAACACAGCGGTAGGAGTAAAAGGTAAATCAATCGTTTGAATAGGATTGCCATTGCCCGTATAAGTTCCATATGCAAAATGTGGAGCATAATTATAAATATTACTAGTCGTAATAGCTGTACTAGCATCTTGTTTAGCATTGATTTTAGTTTGCAAGTCTGCCTGAACTGAAGTAATTCTATTATTAACAGTAGTAATTTGAGCATCCGCTCCAATCACTTGCTGCCAATAAGTTTTAGGATACAAAGGTATGTACACACCATTTACATTCTCTTGCATAGTAAATAATTTACCCAATTATTTCACCTACTTTATATTTCACCCGTTACTTGAAACCAAACCTCACCATTATTCTGTGTAGGTTGAGTTGATTGAACAGGAATATTATTTTGTTTAAATGTATCATCGTTTAGACTCTGAACTCGAACTAAATAATCGGTCAAATCATTAAGCAATTTTGCAGTTAAACCTTTTTTAGCTAATTGCTCATCGGACAACATACCAAGTGTATTGGTAAAATATCCATCTTTCCAATATCCTTGATATTGATTCCATTTTGTTTTATCTTCTAATTGGATATCTGAAAATCTCATTATACTTCACCCGTGACTTGAAACCAGAAATCACCATTTTGTTGATTTGTGGGTTGAGTTGTAGATACGATATAACCAGGAGAATATCTGGTATTAAAATATTGTTGCACAGCTACGATTGTATCGTTGATTGTGTTCAAATAATCAGCGGTGATGATTTTACTTTGATTATTCGGAATTTGAGCCAAAATCTGCTGGGCCAAAGTTAAATTACTAGCTTGCATGGCATTTTGGTATTGTTGAACTAAAACGCCGTCTGAAGCCGTAATTTCAATCATATTTGGGAAAGTCTGTATCTGTGAGGGGAATAGAGAAGCCACACTATCACTCCTTTACAAAATAGGATAATAAGGATAAAATGTAATCATTGTAATACTCATCGTTGAGCTTACACTCCCATAATCAACAGAATAAGATTTGATGATATATCTGTTTGTTACATCACCTTGTTTTGGTGCATGGGATACTACGATGTTTACATCTATCCATGGGATAGGAACAACGTTCAATGTGATATTATCGTTCAGTCTACATTTCCAATATCCTTCAAGTTCCGCTCTTTGCTGGGCTAAAACATCGGATGTAATGTTTTCATATTCTCCACCACATAGAACTTCACGAATAATGCCTACAGGGCCGTTTACATAAAATGGGCTTTCAGGGTTTGTATCTTGCCAAATTGATTTAGCTTGAAGGCCACCTAAGAATTCAAATTTATTACTAGAGATTTTCTGTATTACATAATACTGACCCACTTGCATACCCTTATTAACAACCATTATTCCTCTCAATGTATTATTAACAATAACTTGAAATATCCCACCAACAGTAGAAGGGCAAGTAAAGCCTATTAAAGAATACAAAGAATCTTGATAATTGGGAAGATTTAAAAGAAGTCTCCGCATTTGCCCCAACTGAGTAATAGTAGGATTAGCATCATAATATTGTACTTCATGCGTCCTACCATAAACTTCAATATAATTCTTTACAGTAGTAAAATCCGTACTAACCGTTTCACCAGTAACAACACTATTCCAAATATCATCCGTAATCAATACAGGGTCATCTTCACCACTTGGAATTGGCTCATAATGGAAAACACCATCCACATCAAAATACATTTGATACTTAGGCATGATATCTCTTAGCTTGGACAGAATGTCGAACACATATCCGCCTTGGTCAATTTGAATATCATAAGGCACAGGTTGGATAGAATTACCAACTTTACATTCTTCTACAATGTATTTGGTAAATCCACCCAAAGCAAGCGTAGCAATGATAGCTTGTCTTACATTTTCGCCTTGCTTAATCACAGTAGTCATTCCGGGAAGTTGACCGTTTCTAGCACCTGTTAGCTTAGACATCAAATCAAGCCCTGCAAAAGACAGCGTATGCCCAGTTGCATTGTATTCATAGCTAGGAGCATCAATCAGATAAATTCCCTGATTATACCATTGAATTTCTTGAGTATAGATATTTTTAAGGCCAATGTAAAGTTGGATATATCTGTCTAGGAAAATTCTGTTTCCGAAACCAACATCAAACCCGCTATCTGTCACAACAAAACTCACATTGCAACTTCGCCTTAAATCACTATCTGCATCACACCGAACACTGCATGACAGCATATTGCCACTTAATTCATCAACCACATTGTAATTAAAGTCAAGTAAATTTAATTTGATATATCGTTCTGTGTTTTTTTGCTTAATGATGTTATAATCGTTTTGTGTAATATTTAACATAGCATCACCGCCTTGTGGGGATTAAGCCATTTTCAAACAAATCATCCTTGTCATTAACGTCCCCCACCTCTGTCCATTCAGCACTGATTTTAACCATACCTTGCCCAAAGCTATTATCATAAGAAAGATTGGGGTTGCCTGTGAAATAAGCAAGCCAACTGTTGCCATTCATGTCTTTGATGACTTTGGGCTTTTTATTGGTCAAGAAATCAAGCATAACTTCCTTTTCTTTCGTAATACTAATTCTGTCAACCTTATGCGTCTTTTCAAAAGATTCAGGTAACACCCATCCACCAATAGAGCCTGTTTGATATCGCATAATGCTATTGCTTACAACAACAGGATATTTTCGGCCATAAGGTTGAAAAACACCGATTTGCTGATTAGCTGTATTGTTATTATATTCTACTCCGGCCCTTAACTTAATGATAGTATCAATGTCGCCAATGAACACGCCTTCAAACTTTGACATGATAGATTCAATAATATAACTGCCCTCTGTATCCTGCGTAACAGGCACAAAAGCATATTCATATTCAGTATCATATGCGGCCAAGTTATCAGTGATAATAAAGCTCAAATCTTCAACTTTATTAACAGGCAATTCACGAATTGTAATCCAATCAAACGTGCCTTTGATTCTACGCTTGACACGAACTGATGTTACATCATGGGCGACTTGTTCTACATTACCAGCAGAAGCATTACCATTAAATTTAGCATCCATAATCGTATCAACATCCCATGCCGTAGGGATGATTGAATTATAATCAAAAGCAACATTCTTTGTTATGTTAAAATGGTCAAAAATGCCACCTTGCAACTTTATATTTGTTAAATTTTTAATAGTTGTAGGCGAGGGGTCGAGGGCGTTCCCATCGCTACAAAAATTATATCCAATAAAACCTATCACGCCTCGACACCTCGATTCTCTATCTTTAATTCATACAAATTGTCTATTTTTCTTAGCCAACAGAACACCTGTTCATTATCAGCAGGAAGGCTGATATACTGTGATTCAATGGTATATCCCCAAGTAAAATTTTTGTTCACACACCGCATTTCAAAGGAGGCTTGTGTTGTAGTCTGTCGATAGTAAATACTAACAATATCGCCATTTATATTAGAAAATCTAACAATTTCTTTGTCGGGCGTAAATTGTCTGCCCCACATTCTCATTGTCCAATTTCCTGAAATCGTATAACCATCAGCCCACTCTACATAATATCCATCTTTCCTTAAATCAATTTCTTTGTTATCAATGTAAGTAGGATTTTGTGGGTTGGTTATACCATCAATACCAACGATATTTGATTCAATCGTGATATATCCACCACTACAATTATTTGTCAAGAACAAATAGCTAAACGTATTAAACGTGCTATAGTTAGTAGTGAACTTAATTCGACCAGTCGTGATTTGAGTGCCACCAGATGTTACACCATTGACTTCAATAAAATAAGTGGAATTATCTTCAAAGCCACTGAACAGATAGGTTCCAGTAAATGGTAAGGTTGTACTTGAATTATACAGTGTATTGCTTGTACTGATTAAAGCCCCACCAGCATTATACAGGTTAAATACATAAGCATTTAATGTTTCACCCTGGGCTTGATTGTAAGTGATGCTAAAAGCAAAACTACTGTTTGTAATAATATTGCCTACAGGCATATTACTGATTTCAAAGCTGGGCTGAGTATAACAATAAAACTGAATTGCCGCAGAAGGATTAGATTTATCGCCTTTTGAATCTACAGTCTGTAAAGTCGCTTGATAATAAGTGCCATTTGTTAGTGTTCCAGCAGGAAGCGTATGCTCAAATTTATATGTATTCTGTTGTTGTGAATACACGGTTGCAAGTGTAGCATTATTCTTGATTGTTAAAATGTTACCTGTAACCTGATTCCCGCCAACAGAATAAAATGTGAATACTTGAGGTTGGCTTGCATCAAATGCTGGAATTGAATATAATATAGGTGTTGTTAAAGACATTGTGTTTCACCTACCTTTATTATGCTCCAAAGTCTATCTGCCCTTTAGCTTTACAGATACAAGTAAAAATTACCCCATATGATGTTGGAGTAGTCTGAATGTTCTCAAAAGCAGAGGAAGGTGAAGCCCCTACGTATTCAACAGGTACAGCAGCTCGTCCTTCGCCCACAACCTTTATACTAGCTCCAATGGGAACTTGCAATGTAACACTGTCTGTATCGTCCATAAATCCAGCAAGACCACCTTTTACAACATCGTTTATATAAATGGCTATTGCATCTGGCAATGCGATTGAAGAATAAAATGTGAAAGTAACTGCAACAGTAGGAACAGAACTTTCTTCATAACACAATCTTGCTTTTCCATTAACGCCCACATACATCTTCTTAACTTTTCTTGCTTTTCCATTAACACCGATGTAATAACCTTTTACTTTTCTAGCAACATTGTTTACACCAATATAATTTGCCATACTCTACCTCATTCATAAACGACGTATAAAGTGCCCGTACCAAGGGGAGAAGAACCAGCGGTTAGGTCGGTTGTGCCGGGATAGATTTTGTCATTTATTTCAGTATCTAGCTGTGCAAATTTAGAATTTAATTGCCCTAAGTTTACTGCATCGCTATCTTCTACGCCGTCAGCTATACCACTGATTCTAACATTGCTTACAACTTCGTTTGTATTTTTACCTGATGTTGCACTCAAATCAATAATACCTTCACTAGATATTTGCACAGTTATGTCGGCAGTTTGCTCGTTATTATTTACAGTGACTCTAAAACCATCGCCTTCTGAAGCTATATAAGTCCCTTCTTCGGTGCTACCCCTTGAAATAGAAAAATCGCCAGACATTTGAGTAAAATTATAGTTTCCATCGCCATAGCCAATAGAATAACCTTCGTTCAATGTAACACTACCATTCTTAACCGCTAAAGGCCCTGTGCCTCCTAATAGATACAATGGGCCAGTTACCATACCACCCGAAGTTTTAACAAAATCGGAAGAGCTAGGAATAGATTTTTTGACTTCGTTTAGTTGGCCAAGATTTACTGCATCGTTGGCGTTGGTCGCGTCTGCTATGCCACTTATGGTTATATCATGTTGAAATTGTATATTGCCACTGTTAATTAGAATGTCTTGATTCATCTCAATTTCAATTATCGGCTCGCCATTGGTAAATTTAATTTTTCCATTAAAATAACTTATAGACGAAGGTGTTAAATTTAAAATTACTTTTTTATCTTTGTCTGCTATCGCCAAATTGTTATTCGCAGCACTTATTTCAAAACCAGATTCTTCGCTCAAACCCATTTTAAGTTTAACTGGTTTGGCATAATTAGGGTCATACCCAAGTGTTAAATCTCCGGTTAAAGTCCCGCCCGTCAGCTTCAAATACTTCCCATCCGGGTTAATATCATCAATCCCAACATCAGCCGTACTAACCTTACCGCTAGCATCACTAACCAGCAATTTACCAGCAGTCAAATTGTTTTCAACAATCGTACTAGCTGCACCAACAACTGTATCTTGCTTTGAATTTAATGCGGTCTTAACACTAGTTACATCTGTTTTTAATGTGCTAACGTCTGTTGTTAAGCCTTCAATATCACTTTCAGCCATTGCGATGTTATCTTCGTTTGTTTTTACTCTTGTTTCAAGAGAATCTATATCTTTTTTACGAGGAACAGATAAATCTTGATTGTATTGTCCTATATTTTTCATTGCTTCACCTCAGTTTTGGGGTTGTTGTTATAGGTCTGCGCTAATATCGAGCATGGTTATTGCGTAAAGTAGCCCAATTTTTGGCGCGTTTGCCAGAGACGTGGCAGAATAAGCGTTTACCCATATAAGCGCACCCTTAGACCCGAGTACATTAATGTTTACAGTGACATTGTTATCAGCAGAATAAAAACCGATAGGTCCAGATATAGTAGGTGTCGCTCTCATTGGGACCGGGAGATTAATGTATCCTTGTCCACTGCTCGCATTATCAATATTTAGTACGCCGATAAATCGCTGTGTATTGAAAGCGTATCGCACAAAATACCTTTGACATTTCTTCAACTGTTCACCATAGTCTGGAATTTCATTCAAAACCCAACTACCATTTTCAAGATGAGCAAGAGTTTGAGTAGAACCAAGTTCAAGTTTGATTGCGAGGATTTTAATCTCCGCTCCAGGTTCCAAACTTATAAAAACCTTGTGTTGACCACCTATCTGCACACCATGTGCTGTGGTTACCACTCCAGCCTCAATTTGTGCCCATGGAATGGAATTACTATATGGCTCATTTGTTTGAGCGTATATGATATGACAAATGCCAGACACCGATGTACACAGTACGGACACGGTAACAGCACTCCCGACCGGAATCAACCCATCTGGTAAAATTTGCTTAAATTGGAATCCGCTGCTATTATTATTTTTGATTACGATTCCATCCTGCTCGATGCGAACATAAGCGGCATCTCCTTCGCATGACCATCTGTCAACACTATACTGATTCCAGGAGATGGCATACTCCGTCAATCCCCTTTGATTAATAGGATTTGCGAAATACCAATTATCTAACAGATTGGGATTCACAGTAAATTTAGGTGGAACAACGATAAAACTCCGTGACATATTATTACTAGGTACAAAAATTCTATATAATTCATTTACTTCAGGGGGGTTCCCATAAAATTGTACTGTACTAATTACGCCATTTGAGTCCATTACGCAAGTGTTGTTATTTATATCAACAGATTTACAAATCCCTGTTAAAATTTTTGTGATGTTTTCACCAATCTTTTTGTTAGTAAGAATTTCTATAGCATCAAGAATTTCATTGTTTGTATCCATGCTACACCTCTTTATATAGGAGAGGGCGCATGATTACGCCCTCTGATATGCTCTTTGATATGCCATTTGTCGTAGACCAGTAATAAAGTCTTGTGCATTAGTTACGTTAGGCAAAGACAAATTATCAATATTGAATACATTATTCATGCTTTGCGCAAAAGCACCAGGATTGATTTTGCCCCAATTCCATAGATTCCTAGTGATGTCAGCAGGAATGATACCTTCCCCACCACCTAAGACTCTTAATTCAGGCCCACGTTCACCAACTAAAGACAAACCAGGTTCAGCGCTTAAAGTGCCATTTGCATGACCTCTTGCAGCAGCGGCATTAGATACCCAATCAGGTGCGCCATTATCTTCAAGCCAATCAGAATCAACATAACCATCTCGGTCTTTGTCCATGTCTTTGCCGGGACTATCGTCCTTATAATCAACTTTTCCATCATCTCTTAAAGAACCACCTGAACCAACACCGGGGTCATACCCGCTGCCATTCCACGCAGTGCCATCACTATTCAAGCCTTGGTCTTTATAATAATCTTCTAGCTTTTTGGGATAACCAGCATCCAACTGACTTAAAATATTATTATATTTATCAACAAAATCTTGAACATTCGTTAATCTAGTTTGCCAATTCTTTTGTTCAAGGTCAATGCCTAAGACTTGCTGTGCAATAAGTTTATCTTGTTGCTCTTGATAGTCGGTTGTTACTTTTTCCCATTGCTCACGATACTTATTCCAGCCTTCGATTTGTTTGTCAATAGCCTTCAAAGCATTTTCTTTTTGCTTGTTAAGATTCTCTGTTTCTTTTCTTAGGGCCTCTTCACGATTATACGCGTCAAGTTGGGCTTGAGCTTCAGCAATAGCTTCTGTGTCTTGTAGATATTGGAATCGGCCATCTTTAAAAACATAAAGAGTCTTATCTTGGGCTTTGGCAAGATTTTCTAATAGTTGCTCTTTTTGAATTTGCCTATCAAGCTCATCGTTAGTATCTTGTAGAGCTTGAATCTGGTCATCATAGAATTTTTCTGTTTCGTCTCTTTGCTTATTCAGCTTTTCGACTTCTTCATCAATCTTCTTTAAGACGACATTTACAGCAGTTTCATAATCAGACTTTTGCTTTTCTAGCCTTTCTTCCCACAGCTTCTTTTCTGTTTCGTATAGTTCCTCTGCGCGGGCTTTTGCTTTTTCAAGACGTTCTTTTTCGGCTTCTTCGTCTTCTTTCCTACGCTCCTCTTCCTCTTTCGCCATCTTGTCTTGCAAAGACTTAATATCATTGGCATAATCCCACCAAAGGATACCAAGTTGACGAACTTCTTCGCTTTCATTACTAAGATTTAAAGCTCGATACTTATCCGCTTGCTCATGGATAGCTTTTTGAATTGCTATCATCTGGTCAATTTGCTCTTGGTCTGTTGCACCAGATTTTTCTAGCAATTCAAGTTTGTCTTTCAGAAGAGAAAGTTGTTCTTTCCACGCTTCTGTGGATAATTCTACAGCAGTCTTTTCTTTCTTTTGGGATTTTGCCGCGGCATCGGAAGATTTTTTAGCGGATGTTCCGGCAGAGGACGGAATATACGAACTACCCCCTGAAGTAACTTTTGAAGTAAAATCAACAGAACTCATCCATTTATTCCACAGACCGCTTAGAATTTGGTTGGAAGCATCTTCCATCTTCATCCCCTGGTTAGTTAAATGTCTAAGGCTCTGATTGTATCTAGCTTCACTAGAACCAAACCCACTAAGCAAGTCTTGTGTCACACCAGCCGCAGCCGCAATTTGCTTTAAAACTGTTAGTTTTTGAGTGCCATCAATCGCTTGGTTATTAAACGCAACAGTTGCCGCAACAGCATTATACATTTCTGCAACTTCTTCTTTTGTTGCGCCAGTTACGCTTTTTAGAGCTTCTACATTTAAATAATGTAATCCATTAACTTCACTAATCGCAGAAGAAAGTTGAGGATACTTATTTGTTAAAGCCGTAATTTGTTGTTCAGTTAATGCGGTTTGCCCAACGGCCTTGCTTGCCAATGTTGTGTAAGTCTCATAAGTTGTATTTAAAGAGTCAAGCGTATCTTTGGCATTGTTCTGAGCATCGCCAAGAATGTCATGAGCGTCTGCCAAATCACCTAACTTCTTAGTTACTTCTTCGTAATCTTTCTGCTGTTCAGTGGTTAATTCATGGTTGCTTTTTAACGCTTCATCAAGCTCTTTAGCTCGGGCAATAAGCTCATTTTCATAGCTGTCGCCAACTTTGTAGACTTGCTGTTCGTTTGTCTCAAATACAATGCCAAGTTCTTCAAGTTCCTTTTTTGTTTTCCCAGCCGCTTCGGGAATAATAGTCCCCAAATAATTTGCTAGTTGTTCATAGCTGGAAAAGTTTACATTGGTAACTCTTGCTAATTGTGCTGAACTTAAACCGGTAGAATCTTTAGACACACTATATCTCGTTTCAGATATAGTGCCACCCGCAATAGTCTTTTCGGCTTTTTTCTTTTTAAGCTCTGTATATTTATCTATCTGCTTTTGAAGCTCTTCATTTTCTTTCTCAAGAGCATCTTTTTCAGATAGAATTTCAGTGGTTTTTTCGTTCCAAGGAAGAGCGTTAATTTCTGCAAGGCGTTGTTTGTTGGTTTCTATTTGACTTGTGTTTTTCTCAATATCTTCTCCAAGTTCAGAGAAAGATTTACGAGAATCAGCGGTTGCTGCATCAATAGCTTTAAATGCAGCGATAAGGCCAACACCAGCCACAGCAACAGCCAAAACCACAGGTAACAAAGACCCTTCAAGAACAAGACTCGCCGCTGCAGCTGCATCTGCCATAGAAGTAATTCCGCCAGCGGCTCCAGCGGCCCCGGCTATAGCTCCTAAATTAGTAAATTGTCCAACAATAATAGGCAAAATACGAGATACTTTAACTAGCTCACCTAATCCCCAGGTTGCCGTAGAAAACAACAAAACTTGGGTTACAACCCGGCCAAGGTCTGTATTGGCAATTTTTAGCAACCCATTTGCTACGTCTAATATTTTCTTTATAAATTCATCGCTAATAACATTATTAGATAAATCTTGGAAAGTAGACTTTAAAGCCGAAACCTTGGCTTCGATGCTTTCCATATATCTATCGTTTTCTTGAACAGCAGAACCTTGAGAATTTAATGCAGTTGTAGTTGTTTCGGTTGCATGCTCAAAATTGTTCATTAGAGCTAAGAAGTTGTTTAACTGATTAGTTCCTGCGAGAGTAGTAGCAATATATTTTTGTGTATTGGTGTCTAAACCTGGCCATTTTTCACTTAACTCACTTAATAGGTCATAACCGCTTTTAAGCTGACCGTTTGTATCAAACATGGTCAACTCAAGGTTTTTATAAATTTCAAGAATCTTTTTACCATTGGACGAGTTATCATCCAAAACTTGAGCCAAGTTGGCAAATATTGTATTAGTGCCACGAGCCGCCTTACTAGCCGAGCGTGTCTGTTCTGTAATTGCAGTGACCACAGCAAGGGTTTCTTCAAAACTATTACCCATTGCAGAGGAAGAAGAGGCCACAATACTTAACGCCTGTGCCAAATCCCCAGAAGAAACCGAATAGGCATTCGACACAGCATTTACAGCATCTACGATATGTTCAGCATTCTCAACGGATTGTGGCCCAGTGCCATTAAACGCAATAAGTTGAGAAATAAGAAAATCAGCAGCATCGCCAGCACTGATTTGTTCGTCTGCTACATTTTGGAACATAGCAGAAATCTTAGCTAATTGCGCTGAATCCTCATCATTGAAGCCGTTCTTACGATAAGAAGTTGCTGCTTCAACCATTTCTGACGTTTAACTATTACATTTATTTATACTCAATGATTCCCCAATCATTATCATATTTTTCTTGCTTCTTCTGCTGCTTAATCATCTGGTCTCTTTGAGGCTTATTTCTTACTTTATTACCTTCGGTTATGGCAAGCCCAACAAATACGAATACAATCAAATTAATTAAAAAATAGGCCATCATATCATCAGCCGTTCCAGACGTTGCAAGTGTAATAAATAACGCAATCAAACCCGGAGCAAAAAATATTCCCATTAGTCGCAACATATTCATTTCCCCTTTCTTTGATTGAATCATAACACACGCCTAAATAAATGTCAATAGTTTTTCCAAAGTTTTTCAGACTTTGCCTGAGTAATTCTTCACCCGTTATTTGGAGGGCCGCCCTGTATACTCGATTGACACACCGCTCGTCACGGCTTCGCGCCCAATCTGCCCTTTTTAACAGCACTTAGGACTTTCGCCCATATGCCATCCTTACAGTTGTAATAGTTTCCCACGTTCATATAGACATATCTCATCCTATATTGTAGTTGTAAGGCTCTTGAGGCTTTCAAGGGTTTAGGGGCTGTTCTTTATGCACATTTACCATCTGTACATACTGGCTCAGACCGATTTGGTTTACCAGTTCTTGCAACTTCTCCGCCCATTGCAGATAGTTGGCTCACATAATCGTTTAAAGCATCTCCTGATAAATCGGAGACTTTTTTAAACTCCGTTAAAGCGGTGTCAAGCTCATAAACTTGGCCCACCATATCTGTAATAATTTGTGTTGATTTTTGAAATAGCTCGTTTGCTACGTTAAAAGTAAGATTTAAATCGTCTCCTGCACTAGCAGCTTGTTTCTTAGCTTTCGTTAAAGAATTTAAATTCTGGACAACATCTGATAATTTTTGTTCAACTTTGCCTTTTTGAAAATCAACATCAACAATAATACTATACTGTGCAGCCATAACTCACCATCCTTTAATCGTGATTTTGGCTTATAATTTGGCTATATGCTATAAGCAGAGCCTCGGCTTCATCATCCTCTGATTTCTTGCTTTTCGGCCCATACCATTTTAATTCTAAGCCAAAAATTTCATTTGCCATAATAATAGCTTTTTCCTTTAAAACTTCACGCTTCAAACCCTCTCTAGTTCCGTCATACAAACCAACGGCTTTTCGCCATTTTGAAGGCAACAGGAACACGGGCTTGATTTTATGCCCTGCGCAAAGACATAAAAGCATCCCATGCACTGCGCCCAAGGTCTCCAATGTATGGCTTCCGGGCTTTAAAGGCATTGCTTCAGCGCAAATTGTATCTGGATTATATTCCCGAATCAATTTCATAAAAAATACAGATTCTTCCATAATCCTATCACGCCAATCTTTGCTTTTTGGCTTTATACACCCGTGACCTATCAATTTTCCATCCTGAAACACACTCCATCCAGAACTAGTTGTAGAAGCATCAATTCCAATAATTGTCATTTTTATTTGTCCTTAATATTTGTCATTTCAATGCCAACTCGCCGTCGTTGAAAAGTTATTCCTTGTTTACGCATACCTTCTTCAAACAACTTCCTCATGTTATCTTTGCCCAGCCATTTAATTAAAGCGTTCCAAACATCACGCTTTTTTGTCCACGCCTGACCTTTAAACCGAGGGGACTTTTTAGCGTAACCGGATTGGTAAATAGCACCAGAAAGCCCCTCATAAATCACTTCTGCAAGATAAGTTGTCATAGGCTGCCCATCAATAATTGACCCATGATGCTCTTCATTTACAGTTAATAATCTTGAGTCAAATTTAAACGTGCCTTCGACTAAGTTTTGTACGGTCTTAACTTCTGTGTCCCACGCTTCTTTGAATTCTCCTGTACGCTCATACTCCTCTGGACTATAGCCTTCGTAAACAATATGACGAACCAACTCTCTATTTTCGTTCCATATTTTTTGAACAACATAATCAACGGCATTTTTAAGCAAAGGCATAATCATTGCATTTAATTCATCATCATTTCTTGCGCTTTGCGCCATCCTTAATCACGCCCTCAATTTGCTTTTGATATTTAGGCCATAGTTTAATCACATCACCAATGAACTTATTCATAGAAGTTGCGTAACTAATGGCTTCATAAAGCTGGTTGATATTCTTAACAGAACACATAACATCTTCAATCAGGCCACTAGTAAGCAAGATATCATGGCCTTTTTCTTGAAGCACTTCCATAGGGATATCAGTAGCATACTTTAGAACAAGCATATCAATATTAGTTTGCCGTTCTGCCCAAGACTCTAGCTTAACAACAGAATCAGCAATCGCCTGAATCTCAGCATAGGTCAAATAATAATTAACATTGATATCAAACTCTTCATTGTAATAAATTTTTCTCTTAATTTCCTTCATTTTCCATTTACTCCTTATTCTAAGAAATCGTTCTTTTCGAGCCGTTCCTCATAATTTCTTTTAATCAGCCTAGCTGTGGCTTCGGTCACATTATTAGCGAAATCTTGATGCACTTGACAATACTGTTCATATTTTGTAATGTTCATTAAAGTTTGGTCGAAATGGTCTTTGCTATGTCTAATACCATGCCTAAGTTCATCTCCAAATCTTGTAAACTGTGTTCGGCAATTCACAATAGCATTTTCTTTGACTTCTGTATCTAAACAATCAATCTTATTCTGAACATTGCTTAAATTCTTTTCAATATCTTCAATTTTCTTTAACATTTCGCCGTTAATGCCCCGGCCAATAGCTTTTAAAATAACAGAATAGGGGTTCCATTTAATTCCTGATTTTTCAATAATACCAAGGACTACAGCTATGATTGCAGCAATCCACCCAAAATCTTTGCTCAAATCAATGCTAAAAGTCTCCAACATTATCTCACCCCACATCGTTTATTATTTGCGGATTTTATAGCCTTCTTTCGCCTTCGATACTTTTACATATAATGGCACTTCATCAAAAGGATTCTTGACTTTAATCGTAATATCATTATAATCAATATAGAGATAATTTTTACGCACGTTTACAACCTTGTAATATCCTTTTGGAATTTCTGCCTTTTCTTTGATTCTACAATTTAAAGGCATATTTTGAGACGGCTTAAAAGCCTGAATTTTATCGCAATAATAAACATAGGGACAGACTGTTTGTGTGACTCGGCATTGATTTTTTTCTACATATTCACACATTTTTATCACCTTAAAAAAAGAGGATAGACAAAATTGCCTATCCTCTTAATATTTAAATTAGGTTACAGTTACATTAACGTATGCAGGGGAAACATTGGAATCTTTTAGAGCTACTTCAATTACCGCAACGCCAGAAGTAGCGCCAGCCTTTACTACACCGTCTGGGTCAACAGTTAGGTCAGTAGCAGTGGCTACAGGAGACTGTTCCTTGGTAAAGGTGAAGTTGCTATTATCCTTTCGCTGAGAAGCCATGCCCTTACCGAACACAGCACGGACGATTAGAGTTTCAGAAGCACTAGCGGCTAGTTCTAGGTCAGCGTTTTCAACGGCAATAGCCACGACTTCGTTCTGCCACTTAGCACCAAAAATCTCTTGAGTCATAGTACCATAATAAGGGTCATCTTCACAAGAGCCACCATCAAGAACGGCCAAAGCCATACCAGTTAGGTTGATAGTAGCAGCAGAGGTAGCAGTCAGAGATAGATTCTGAGAACCCTCTAATTGATACTGAGGTATATCAACAATCAGACGACCGTAGCGAGTAGCGTCAGATTGAGAACCAACCTTACCAGAGTACAGGTCAGTCATAATAACTAGATGAACAGTGGAAGGTACATACTGAGCCTTAATAGTAATAAAGTCAGCATTCTCATTCTGATAAAAATACTTCACGCAATAAGTAGCAGAAGCGCCACCACCAGGAATATTCATCTTTTTACCGTCAATAGTACCAACAGTCCAGTTATCATCGGTGGGCTTTTTATACCAACCAATCATAGAGCCATCAAAGGCAATAGGGGTTTCGGTGGTGGTAACGCTGCCATCAGCACCAGTAGTTAGTTCCTCTTCTTTTACAGAAATGCCACCCTTTTCAACAGGCACACCCAGAGAAAGAGCCATATATTGAAGGTCGAACATTGCATCGGTTAGGGTGCAAGTTAAGCTAGAATCGTGAAAATAACGACCTAGCAGAGAGTTACCTATTATATTTTATACCAAATTAAGTTGTGCAAATTTGTGTTGTGTTGTTGTTAAAAAATCAATTTTTTCTCGTATCTGTTCAATAGTTGGCAATTTTTTATCGCTAACTATTCTAAAAACTTTATAACCTTTAGACTTTACAACTTCATCTCTTCGTCTATCACGTTGCTTGTCTTGATGCCAATACCAACCGTCATATTCAACATCTATAAAAATTCCATTTACTTCAAGCATACAATCAAGGGAAAATCGACCGCAAGGATAATTTAATTGACAGTTATCATATTCAGCTTTCAACATTTCGTATAATTCTATTTGTTGTTTAGAAGTATACACTTTACCTTGTTCAAGCAAAGTTTGCACACCTTTAGCCCTGACTTCATCAGAACTTAAAGTATACTCAACTCCATATTTCTTTAAGCAAGTCGTTTTTGATTTTTCTCTTACTTCCGGTACTTGAAGAACATATTCATAACCATATTTTTCTAAATTGTGTTGACGTTCTTTGGCTTTTATTTCTTCACTTTGCTTCGGATGATAAACACCATATTTTGCAAAAATAGCCTCTTTTTGGCGCTGTTTAATTTCGGGAACTTCCATGACATTAGTTGTTCCGTACTTTTCTAATAATGTTTTATTTTTCTTTACACAAGCCTCTTTAACATTTTCTTTAGATTTTATAGAAATTTTTTGCCTAGCTTGTTCTGATTTTGAAGGATTGTCTACCCCATATTTTTCAAGGCTTGTGTTTTTAATTTTATTTATTGCTTCTTGAGTCTTAGAGCCATTATCAACGCCGTATTTGTCTAAACAACACAATTTATTTTTTATAGGTTGGCATTTTACACAACAGTCACCATATTTAGGATGATGTTGTCTTTTATAAATTTGAAATTTCTTTTTAACAACAGTTTCTTTACAAAAGTCACATAATACTTCGACTTCTGCTTTACTTGAAGGCGTTAAATGTTCAATTAAAACTTCAAATGAATCTCCATTCTTAGTAAAAACATATCCCAAAGATTCATAATGCTTACGGTTCTTATTATTCCATTTAACCAAAGCTGTTTTTGTTAATAGCATATAACGTCGTTCTTTCTCTCTATTTTTTGGTATAAAATATTTTACGTTCATATCAAATCGCAACTTTGACACGGACTTACTATTACTAGCAGTCTCCTTATATTTTCATATAAGAGCAGATTATATCTTTTCCCACAAAGGGGCTGGATTTTTCTTCCGTCATTAGCTTACGGTTTTACTTCCCCACAAGGGAATAATCGTTGAAGGTTCTCCATGTATATATCATACTATATAATTTAATAAAAGTCAATATATATTTAGGATATTCCCTGCTAAACATCCATTGTTTAATTACTTAGGATTTAACCTTATAATCATCTCACAACTTTTTTCTGCTTTCGCAACCACTCAGCTTATTGTTTCCAATTACTGTTTGGGTATGTGAGCTTTAGGACTTCAAAGCAATTAACCCAAAGCCATATGCAAATTACTTTACATAGGGGGCAAACTCACCCTGTCCACCTCTGATATCTTCAGCAGTGATAGCAAAGTCAAAGGTGCTTTCGGTCAAAGTTTTTGCGGTAGCAATTAGTTCATTGCCTTTAAAAATAAGAGCAGTACCAACACTTTAAATATATCAATCCAATTCGATGCAAGTATATGTATGAATCGTTGTTAAAAGAAAATTTATTCTATCCATTAGTTCATCAATAGTTGGAACCGCATGAGAACCACGGATTCTTAATATTTTATATCCTTGTGTTTTGACAAATTCGTCTCTTCGTCTGTCCCGTTGTTCATCTTGATGCCAATATCGGCCATCATATTCTACGTCAATTTTAACACCATTTATTTCAACGCTACAATCTAACATGCAACTACCACAAGGATAATTTAATTGAGCAGTTGGGAATTTTTCTAATAGTATATTATAAATTTCAAGCTGTTGGAAAGATGTCGGAGCAGTATTATTTTTTCTTAGTGTATTGATAATTTTACTTCTGACTTCGGGCGAAGACAATCCAAATTTTGTGCCATATTTGGCCAAATTAGTTGCAATACGTTTCTCCATTATCTCAGGGTTTTTAAACGATTGTAACATTTTTTCTCTGTTTTCAGGTAAAGTTAAACAAGTAGTAGTCCCATACTTTTCTAAATTAGTATTTTTTATACGGTCTGATATTTCTTTTGATTTTGCGATATTATCTACACTGTATCTTTCTTGCGCTATTTCTTTTAACTTTTTACCTCTAAATCCCACACCATATTTTTGCTCTGTAGTTTTTAAAGATTTCTTGCCTTGACATTTTTTACAGCAGTCACCATTCTTATGTTGAGCAAAATAATCTTTATATATTTTTGTATATTCTTCGCCACAAAAATCACAAATTACTTTTACTTTGGCATGAGAACCTTCTTGCAAATCTTCTATTTTAACTTGAAATTCATCGCCACGTTTTGTAAAGACATACCCTTTACTTTGATAATATTTTTGACTGTAAGGGTTCCATTTTACAGTCACAAACTGATTTTCTTTTAACATATTCTCACCTTTTGGATTTATATATTATTATATTCATATCAAATCGCAACTTTGATACGGCCTTACTGTTACCAGCAGACACCTCATACTTTCGCATGAGAATAGAATATTTGTTCACCTGTATTAAACAGGGTCGGATTTTTCTTCTGCCATTAGCTTGCAGTTCTACTCTCCCCCAAGGAGATATTCGTTGAAAGTTTTCCATGTAATTATTATACCGTATATTAAATATAAGGTCAATAATTATTTAGGACTTTCTCTGCTAAACCACCATTTACAATCACTTAGGATTTAACCATATGATTATCCCACAACTTTTTTCTGTTTTCACAACCATTCAGCTTATCGTTTCCAATTACTGTTTAGGTATGTGGGCTTTAGGTTTTCAAAGCAATTAACCCGAAGTCTTATACTAATCACTTAATATAGAGGGCGTTAGTTACCCGCAAGGAAATGATTTTGAGCCATATAACATCCTCCTTATTTATTTATAAAATTATCATATTGTTGAGATAAATTATCTCCATATTCAGTTCCAGAAGAAGTTTTAATCGCATTCTTAACTCCACCCATGCTTTTAGCATAAGTATCTGCATCAGTCATATAACCTGCATACTTATCCTTCTTTTTCTTGTAAATCCAGTGTTCCATTTCACCGTCTTTACCAGCATAAATTCGCATAGCCCGAGTAGACATGAATTCAACTTCTCCATAAACTTCCTCAAACAAAATAGAATGACTTCTATAAGTCATATCCATTTGTTCTTTTTTCGTCATCCCATTATGAGCAGAAATAATAGCCATTTTTCGTTCAATATTTGGCAAATCAAAGCCAGAATTTTTAACAGCATCGACTTCAGCCATCATTTTCTTAATCTCAGGGTTTATATATTCATCGTCATAATGCACTAAATTCTGATATAAAATCAATCTACGAATATTATCAAAATCTTTGGACTTTATTACAATATTTGTATCTTTGTTCTTTAAAAAAGGCTTTTGATTCTCATCATAACCAA
>ERZ1026858.163-NODE-163-length-35833-cov-42.379759_pt1 | contig 35833 bp, 12 predicted proteins | sample MGYA00380159_ERZ1026858 | MGnify/ENA primary metagenome ERZ1026858 (study PRJEB33269, sample SAMEA4719795) | human gut metagenome | biome: human-associated habitat; feature: organic feature; material: feces | place: Cameroon | collected 2013-10 ...
AGCCGCCTTCTTTTATCAAGAGCCTCAGATTTCGAAAGATTTCTGAGGCTTTTTTCGTTTTTTTTTTGTATCTTTGCATTCGCAAAAATAGAAAACAATATTATGAATCAATTTACAAAGATTATTGCAGCCCAACTCAAATTGCGTGAGCAGGCTGTTGAGAATACATTGGAGCTTCTCGAAGAGGGATGCACCATTCCTTTCATCTCCCGTTACCGTAAGGAGAAAACGGGAAATATGGATGAGGTGAATATCGAGGCCATCGCTCAGGCTAACGAGAAACTCAAGGAGATGGCGAAGCGTAAGGAAACTATCCTGAAGACTATTGAGGAACAGGGTAAACTGACGGATGGCCTCAAGGAACGCATCGAAAACTGTTGGGATGCCACAGAATTGGAGGATATCTATCTTCCTTTCAAACCTAAGCGCAGAACCCGTGCACAGATTGCTCGTGAGGCTGGATTGGAACCGCTGGCTCAGGTGCTCCTCTTCCAGCGTGAACGCAACCCGCTGCAGGCTGCTAAGAAGTTTGTGGGCGACAAGGTGAAGGATGCTGATGCTGCCCTGCAGGGTGCTAAGGATATCATTGCCGAAATGGTGAGCGAGAGCGAGGAAAGCAGAAACCAGATTCGTGGCGAGTTCCGTCGTGGTGCTATCATCACCTCTAAGGTGGTGGCTAAGAAAAAGGATGAGGAGGAAGCTCAGCGCTTTTCTGATTACTTCGATTTCTCTGAGCCTTTGAAGAAATGTTCTTCCCATCGCCTGTTGGCTATGCGCCGTGGTGAGGCTGCCGGATTCCTCCGTATCAGTATCTCTGCCGATGACGAGCAGTGCCAGGATAAGTTGAAGCGCCACTATGTGCATGGATATGGTGAGTGCCAGACACTGGTAGGCGAGGCGGTGGATGATGCCTTTAAGCGTCTTTTGAAACCTAGTATTGAGACTGAGTTTGCGGCTTTGAGCAAGCAGAAGGCGGATGAAGAGGCTATCATCGTGTTTGCAGATAACCTGCGCCAGCTCTTGCTCGCTGCTCCTTTAGGTCAGAAGCGGGTAATGGCGGTGGATCCTGGTTTTGCTAATGGCTGCAAGACCTGCTGTCTGGATGCCCAGGGCAATCTGATTCATCACGAAATCGTTTTCCCTCATCCTCCACGTAACAAGAAGAGCGAGGCTACTGCTGCCATCCAGCGCATGGTGAAGATGTATCAGGTGGAGGCGATGGCTGTGGGTAATGGTACGGCAAGCCGTGAAACCAGCGACTGGTTGCACGAAATAAGTTATCCACACCCTGTGGATATCTATGTGGTCAGTGAAGATGGTGCTTCTATTTACTCGGCTTCGAAGATAGCAAGAGATGAATTCCCTGATGAGGATGTCACCGTACGTGGTGCCGTAAGTATCGGCAGACGACTGATGGACCCGCTGGCTGAGTTGGTGAAGATTGACCCGAAGAGCATCGGTGTGGGACAGTATCAGCATGATGTGGATCAGACTCAGCTCAAGAAGAGTCTGGATGGTGTGGTGATGAGTTGTGTGAACTCGGTGGGTGTCAACCTGAATACCGCATCGCAGCATCTTCTTACCTACGTGAGTGGTCTTGGTCCTACCCTTGCCAAGAACATTGTGGAATACCGCAGGGAGAATGGAGCCTTTGCTTCGCGTGCCCAGTTGAAGAAGGTGCCACGTCTGGGACCATCGGCTTTCGAGCAGTGTGCCGGTTTCCTCCGCATTCCTGGCGCCAAGAATCCTTTGGACAACAGTGCCGTGCATCCTGAGCGTTATGCCCTGGTAGAGCAGATGGCGAAGGATCAGGGTGTCACCGTGAAGCAACTGGTAGAGGATAAGGCTTTGCAGAAGAAGATTGACATTAAGAAATATGTAACTGCCGAGGTGGGTATGCCTACCTTGACGGATATCATGGCAGAGCTTGACAAGCCAGGTCTGGACCCTCGTGGTGAGGTAGAGAAGTTTGAGTTTGATGCGAGCATCAAGACCATCGAGGATTTGCAGGTGGGCATGGTGGTGCCAGGCATCGTTACCAACATCACCAAGTTTGGTGCCTTTGTTGATATAGGCGTTCACAACGATGGTTTGGTTCATGTTTCTCAGATGTCCAACCGATACATCAAGGATCCGAGCGAAGTGGTAAAGCTCCATGAGCATGTGATGGTTCGTGTGGCAGAGGTAGATTTGAAGCGCAAGCGCATCGCCCTGTCGATGAAAGGTGTGAAGTAATAGGAAGAAAGACTGGAAGTAACAGGAAGGAATATGAATAATCATCAGATTTCTGCCGATTGCATAGAGTCGGCGTATTGCTTCATTCACCAGAAACTTCGGGTGTTTGAATATTCTACCAATCCTACGCAGCGGGATGACATCGAGTATGCCATCTCGCAATATGTAGAGGGGATGAATCCCCAGCTCTATCAGCTTCTTTCGCAAGGCAGGAAGGAATTTCTTCTCGACCATGTGAATTTCGAAAGAGATATGCGGGAGGCGCAGGAGAAGCTGGAGGGGATGATGTAATGCAGGGGGATAGTTTATAATTTATAGTTTATAGATTTATTCTATAGGAATATAAAAAAGAGGCACGCTTCGTTTTTTGAAGCGTGCCTCTTTGCATTTTATCTTATTTCATCCCCCGCCAGGCGTTCCGGCGGATTTGAACCCCGTCAGGCATCCCATAAAGTCTCCCGCTAGGCGTCCCGGCGGATTTGCAATCCGCCGTAAAAAAAGGTTCGACCTATTAAACCGGGGGATTTGTAATCCCCCAACAAAAGGAAATGCATTCTCCCTTGCTGCGGATTTCAAATCCGCAGATCCTAAATAGGTTAGGACATTTTTTAACGCCGGATTTCAAATCCGGCGGGACGCCTAGCGGGCTTGCGTTTTTGTTTTACATCCGGCGGGACGCCTAAGCAACAAAAAAGAGGGTGTGTCTTGGACTTTTGACACACCCTCCTCTTTGCATTTTATCTTATTTCTACGATGTAGTTTTCATCCCTACTTTTTTAACAGGAGTTTATCTGATAATCTTTTTTCCCTTTTTCTTCGAGATGTAGATGCCTGGCTTTGATGGCGTCTCCACCCGTTGTCCCGAGAGATTATAGTACTTGTCAACTTCCTGATCATTCTGCCAGATGATAGGGTTGTGGATGGCGGTATCCTCACCCTTGGCAAAGACGAAGTGGATGGCTCGTTTACCCATTGCCAAACCTTCCTGGTTGCTTGTACTTACCATGTCTTGTGGCAGCCAAGCTCGGTGAGCCTTCAGTTTTGTACCCGTGAACTTATAGAAGCCCAATCCCAGGGTGTTCTTGTAGGCAAGTACATAACAGTTGATGTTGGTAGAAGAGATGTCTTCGTCTGTAGCATTGCCCTTGAGGATAGTTGGCTTATCGCTTTCATTGGAAGTAGGATAGAACGAATGCGTTACAGGGGTTGTTTCTGAAGTAGCTCTTCCATAAACAATATATCCCTTGTTGGCATTGATTACCTCTACGGGTGTCAGCGTCATCATGAAGTCTGTAACCAGATCAGTCTCTGTCTTTTCTGTTTCTGTATCTTGATAGTGCGCTGTAGCAGCATACGCTGTCACTCCCGCAGGTACTCTGGCGTTGAAAGGCAGGCAGATGGTAGTCCAACCGCAAGCGTATTTGAAATCTTCATCTTTGTAGTTACCAACAGCAGGAATAGCTAGTTCATATGCTGGCTGTATGGTATATTCGATGGCTTTGGTAGCTATACCCAGACCACCTTGCTGGTTGGCAGCACGTACGCAATAAACGCCCGATTCGGTAAGAGTAATCTCACACTCTGTTGTATTCTCCTGATACAACCACTTTTCTGTCTTCTCATCCCATTTGAAGAGGAAGTAGCAGAGGGCTTCCTGCTGTGGCTTCCATTGCAGGCACTCATCGTTTAGCACGATGTTATCCTTCCACTCCAGACGGTTGGGTATATCGTTGTTTACTTCATCTTCTTTAATAACAGGAGATAATCCCGATGCTGCATCTATCTGCTTGCAGCGCACTTGTGGCTCGAAGGCATCAGAACCGCCCAATACATTGCGGAGGTTGTAATCCGAGATGTTTGAGAGGATGCAGTCGTCAGAGCCGGCGGCTGGTGAGCAGGCGGCAAGCGAACGGGTAGCAAGAGGAATCTCGTTGTCTGATTTATCCCTACTGTTGTATTCGTGGAATCTCAGTTTTAATCCTGTACCCATCTTTCCCCAGCCGTAGTTGCGAGGCTGCGTGTACATCCTGGTATTGATGAATGTGCAGGCTGGCGATTTACCCCAAGGGCGTGCCAGGGTCCATTCCTTGTCTTTAAGCAGGCTAAGCTGTTCTGTTTCTGTCTTGATATTACAGTTGTTGAACACATAGCCCCATTCCTGCATCTCCTCCGTATTCGGAGCCACGATGTTGTTGCCTGCCCGGTCACGGTGGATGAGGTTACATTTCTCAAACCAGATATTGCCATTGCCGCAAATCCAATCTGTCACGCCCGCAAGGTCGCATTCTTCCAGATAGCCACGGAAGTCGGAATTAGTAAAGTCGGAATAATAGGTATCCTGCCAACTGAGGAGCTTCACGTTCTTCATCACGCTTCGGTTGCCTTTCGTATGGAAGGCTGCAGCCTGTTTTTCTGCATCTGAACTCTGATTCTTATAGTCGAACCGGTTTTCCAGGGTCAGGTCTTCTGCATAGAAGTCTGTAGCCTCTTGCATCAGCTGCAGGGTAGCAGTCTGGCTGACGCCTCCTTTTTCCGGGATATTGTAGATCTTCACGCCTTCCTTGCTCTGTCCGATGAGCGAGATGTTTGGCTTTTTGATTTGGGTTACGCCATTGCCGGCATTTCCTGTCAACTGATATTCTCCATCAGGTACGAAGATATAATAGCGATGTCCGTCAGTCTTGGTATTGTTGTTTGCCGCCGTGATAGCCTCGTTGATGGTACCATTCGTACCTACGATGAAGTCAAATTCATGTTTGTGATAAAAGGTTTCCTTCTTGGCAATATGCAGGATGATGGTTAGCTTCTGCAGGCACTCCTTGCCATAGATATCCTTGAAGATGGCCTCGCCAGTATTTCCACCCTCTGCTTCTGTGGCAGAGAAGTTAAGGGTGAAATCGGTTCCTGGCTCCAAATCCCAATATTTAAACACATGTTCTCTTTCTGCACTTTCAGTCTGGAAGGGACCTCTCTTCACTGCCTGCATCGTGCGGTTGAACTTCAACTTGATGACACCATTGGCATGCACATCAGAAGCCTCGATCTGGATATGAGTTTTTGTGGCCTCGATAGGGTATGTCTTGCCATTGATGGTAACTTGTTCCATGACTGGTTCATCATTTGGAATATCGAACTCGAATTTTACGTGATAGGTAGTTACCGTGATACCTATTTTATTCTTTACCGTTACGATGCATTCCGGCTCTTTTACCGTTGCAGAGGTTGCGGAAACCGTGCCCCCATTGGTGGCAATACCCGTTACTTCTGGTATCTTTTCATCAGGGTTTGCCCATGGCTTAACATGGAAGATGAGATATTGGTATTTACCATACTGCATTTCAATCTCATTCTTATAGTACGTTGTTTCTCCACAGGTCAGTGTTTCAATCTCAGGTAATTCTTCTTCTTGTGGTTGATAGGTTACGCTGAAACTCTCGCTGTATGGTCCATCTATGAATTCCAGTTTTTGGGTAGCAGTAGTACCCGAACAGGTTGCTGATGCAACATAGTTATTATCAAGCGTTACGGTTGTTCCGGCAATCTTTACCTTTTTATTACCTTCCGTAGCCACCAGTTGGGCGATGCAATTTGGGGTAGAAGGGAAGGAGATGATAGAACCCGCATTAATCTGCATTCGCTCGGTTCGTTCGGTGGTATTGTCGAATTTACCATTTGTTGCATCGAGGTCTATCTTCAGGTCAATGCTTGCCTCTCCTCCCACGGTTCCCTGTTCTGCATCGTCACCAAGCTTCATCGTAAGCTGGGTAACAAGAATACCCTTTGTTTTCTGAAGGTTGATGCTTGGTGCCCCCTTGTCCTTGGTAAAATCCCAGGTAGCAGTGGCAGGTTGCTTGAGAGCGAGGATATTGAATTTATTAGGTTTGAACACTGGATACAGACGGATGTCCTTTTCCGGAGCGATATACTGTCTGCCTATACCATAGGTAAAATCATCCCCCGTTGAGCTATCCACGTCAGATTCATCCTTTTTCGATAGATCAATCCAGTAGCTCAGCGTATTTCCCTCGTAGTAGAGGCTGGTATTTCTAGGAATGGTAAACTTGTCGCCTTTCTCCACCCAGGTAGCTTCTGGGGGTGTACCTGTGGCATACGATCCCGCATTGTAGGTAACGTAGTAGGTATTCGTCTTTTCCTTGAAATAAACCAGCAGGTGGCGGTGGTTGGTAATGTCGAACTCCAGTTCGTATTTGGTGCGGATGCTGTCTTCTGCCAGATAGGCGTTTTCATCTGTACGGTAGCATTCTGTTTTTTTCAGAACGAATACGGTTTGCTTGGAGCCGCTGGCAATACCCCAGGTTCCATCATCGTTCTTCTTCACTTTCTCTGTGGTAGAAGCATCCTGCATCTTTACCATATCCACCGTGCCGTCATCGTTCATCTTCAGTACGGCGAGCGGTTCTCCGTTTGCATCCGTCTTGGCAGGATCCACAATCTTATCCAGTTTGTAGCCCTTCTTTCTGTATAGGGTCATTCTCACTCGCTCACCTTGTCTAAAGGCGATGCCGCCGTCTGGCAGGTCATTGGTTTCGTGTCCTTCTCCCTTCGTCACGGTTTCTATCAGGTCTATCTTACCACGGGCTGCATCTTCGGTTTCGGCATTCAGTTTCACCCAGTTGGCTGCCTGTGTACCCAGTTCTATCCACTGGTAGTACGAATAGTCGTCGCCAATGATGATGCGAGAACGGGTCTTGGCACTTGGGGTGGTATAGCTATATACATACATGTGCGCTTTGGCACCCTTTTCCTCTTCCTTCAGCGAAGGCAAACCGGCGTTCTTACGCTCTATGTCGGTACGTTCTTCGTCGAGGGTAGGCACCACACCGTCGATGGTGGTGGTGGTTATCTTGGAATACGAGAGGATGGAGATTCTGGTTCCTGTTCCTGAAGGAAACCAGAAGGTGGTGCCAGGACCGAAGGCACACCAGTTGTCTAAATCGGTGTTGCGGATAAAGCCCTTGCTGCCCGTGCTGCACCACAAGGTTGCGTCGCGCCAATGCGGATAGTCGATACCGCTTTCACGCACATTGACAAATACTTTTGATGTCCAGAAAACATTCTTGTTCTCTTCGATGTTTACCGCCTGTGCGCATACTTTTCGGTTTTCTCTGGTATTCGGATCGAGATATTCCTTTATCTTGCGTCCGAAGTCATAGCGGATTACAGGATTGTTGGTGCGGTTGTCCTGATCGGCTGGGTTTTCTCTGAATACAGGTACGAGAACGAGGTTTTCGCCATCTTTGCTGAACGAATAGGTTTTGCCCAGTTCGTAAATCTGTTTGAGGTCCGTCTTGAGCGCCCAATGGTCGAGCGTATAATAATTCTTGTTCATCGTTCCATCATCATTCACGCTCTTGAAGAGGGTGTAGTTGGTAGGAATGGTGAAGGAGCGTACATCTTTCATGGCGCTTGGCAGTTCGCTTTCGATGGCCACTTCCAGTTCCGGCACCATATTCTGATAGTCCTTCTTCTGGTCTTTTCCATCCACTTTGGTTCCTGGCTGATATTCGAAGGATACGCTTCCCTGGTGACCTAGAGCGAAATGAGCGGTGAAAGTGTGGTCGATGAAGGTTTCTGCGGTGCTGCCCATGGTAAACTGATAGGTGTACCATTTCTGCTGATTTCCATTTTCATCCTGCCAGTAATCAATCATATAGTCGGTGATTGCCTCGCCATCGCAGGTTACTTCGGTGCCTGCGGTGTACCAGCTCTCCGCCTTTACCACCTTACCGTTTTCCTTGGTCTCGTTATAGAAGTTGCTGTACTTAGGCGAAAGTTCCACGCTACCCAGTTTGGTATCCGAAGAAATGGCAGTCACCTTGCGCATCTCCTGTCGCTGATAAGTAACAACGATAGGGATGATGTTGTTGAATTGGGTGAGTGCTTCTCTGGTAATGGTATAATCAATGGTTGGATACTCCGTATTTTCCTTCATCGGCAATGAGGTATCGCTGCCTTCCACCTTGAAGCCGGTTACGGTGTAGCCATAGTTTGCCCTTGCCTCCAGTGTAACCACATCGCCCACCTCAAAGCGGTTGCCTCTGTTGGTATGGGTTGAGGTGGAGCTGATTTGAACGGTACCCGCATTCTCGTTTTTTTCGTTCGGGAATTTTTCAGGGTCGGCATTGCTGATGCTGTTCTTGCTTACCACGTTAGGCAATACCGGATAGGTGGCACTGATAGACTCGTAGAAACCCCAGGCTTTGGTAGAACCCGCCTTGATGATGTTGATATGCAGACTGGTGGCATCGCCCTTGTAGGTAAAGGTGATGGTCTTGTTGTCAGCAATCTCGATATCGCTAGCCGGTATGGTGTAGTTGTTGTCGTCTGTCACCGTAATTCTGGCAGCCTGGGCATCATTGGCATCTTGGCTGAAATAAGCCTCCGTATTCTCGTAGTCGGTATCCTTTTTGGCAGAAGCCTTCACCGTTACCTTCATGCCATACACGGCAGACAGGGTGAAGATGGTTCCGTTGTTCACCTGTGCACCCTTTCCTTTCAGGGCATTGATGCGGGCATCGTGGTTGTTTATCTTTGCCGTAGCGGCAGAGGCATCCATCAGCAGGTTTACGTCTTGCTTTACCTGTGTGTTGTCATCCACAAAGATGCTGCCTGTGCTTGTATAGCCCTTGGTGCCCGAACGTTGCTGCATATTGATTTCAGGTGCTTCGCTGCTATCGAAAGGCCATGTTACGGTTGTCTCCCGGTTGGTATCGGTGAGGTCTAGCTTGTTTGCCGTCATCTTCGGGGTAAGAGTTACATCCTTGGTGAAGGCATAGGTTTCACCTGCCTCGTAGTTGTTTTCGCCATCGGTCCAGTATTGGAAGGTGTGGCCTTCCTGGTAGAACAGGGCGTTGGTAGGCATCTGTGCCTCGCCCTTTACATCGCATTTGATGCTGGAAGGGATATCGCCCTTTACACTCTTTCCCAAGAAGGACACGATGATGAGCTTGATGTTGCGCACATCAAGACTGCGGATGTAAGAGCCCGCTGGAATTTTCAGGGTCAGGGTAGTAGAGGTTCCTCCGTCGTAGCGGATGGTATGGATTTCTCCGTCTTTGCCCGATGCGCTCCGGTTGCTGAAGCTGGTCAGCAGATTGCTGCCTTGATAAACCTTGATGGTTCCTGCCTGGCTGGCATTGCATAGGGGCAGGTTGATGCTGGCAGCCTGGGCCACTTCCAGCTGGATGGTTCCTCCCTCTTTGAAGTACCAGCCGTTGGTGGTGTTCTGCCATGCTCCGCCATCTATCTTGATTAATCCGTCATGGTCTTCCGGATAGAAATATTTCTTGGTGAGGTCGTAAGCGTGTTCATCGCCATATTGGGTAGTTTCCTTAGGAGTAGCCTTGGCATAGAGATGGAGGTCGGTAACGAGTATTTCTCCCTCTGGCACTTTGGTGGCAGATACCTCTGTGTTGTTGAACCAGCCACGGAATACGTAATTTTCAGGGAGCGTCAGACTGCTTTTATTATATTTGTATTTCAAGGGAGTATTGGCAGCAACGGTTTCAGAACCGATGGACTGGCCTTGGGTGTCGTAATACCAAACCGTTACCTCTGTTTTCTGCTCTACGTTTCCCAGGATGGTGAGGTCGGTGACGTAGGCGTTTTGGTCAAGACCTTTCGAATAGTTCTCGAATTTAATCTGGCAGTTGGTACGGTTCACCGTCAAGGTAAGGTCTTCTCCTGACGTGTTTTCAATGGATTTATCGTGGAGAACATACCAGTCGGCATCCCCATCTCCTTTCACAGATACCTTGATACCACGCTTGCTACCCGTAGCCGCCTGATGCAGTTTGATTTGGGTGATGCTTTTGAGTGGTGATGTCACGACACTAGGTTTGGCTGCCGAATATTCTTTGGTGTATTTGGCAGTCTGCATGTAACCTGTGGTCGAGAAATTTACGGCTTTAGGATAGATACCAACACCATTCAGGGTAAAGGAAAACGTATCTCCAAATTCGGTTTCCTTGTTGACAACCACCTGATTGGCTTGTTTTCTATTAATCTCTTCGGTCCAATCCGTGAAGTCGGTGGTATAAATCACCTCCTCGGACACTGTCCCGTTTTGTGCCCATGCACCACCGGTCCATCCCATCATGAGCAGTATCATGATGGAACGCACCAGGTGTAGGGTTATTATTTGTTTCTTTGTATTCATATTTGCTGGTTTCTTTTTTACTTTTATCTTACGATCACCTTCTTATTTCCGAAGATGTAGATGCTAGGGTAGAAGCCACTATAGGTGGCGGTGCCCGGCTGAACATCCAGGATGCGGTAAAGCTGACCGGTGGTTGAGAATACCTGGAGCTGGGTGGCATAGGTACTCTCTATGCGGATTCGCCTGCCTCCTATAGGCTGCACGATGAGATAGTTGCCCGATGGGTCATCATCATCGGTAATCTTCACATCTGGTTCAATCTTTTCGATGCCCGTGGTATCTGCGATGCGAATCACGGATGGGGCAGCAGATGAGCGGGCCTGAGATGTGGTTGCCGCAGGTGTGAGATAGGTGCGGAATGGCATGACGGTGGCAAATGGCGAAGTTTCTGCAAATGCATCGCTGAATGCCGTACCCTTATCGTTCATGCCATAGATGGTTCCGTTTGCCACCTTTTGTGCCTTGAAGGTTCCCATGTGTGAATAACCGTTTACATCCAGGGTTCCCGTGGATGTAGTGATAGGAATTTCGATGGCACGCTTTTCAACTATTTCTTCGTCCTTTGGCTGGTACTCCGTGCCGTAGGCATGGAAGGTAACCGTCTGTGCCGGGGTATCGATTCCCAGACCTTGGGTGTATTCGTTATAGAACTTGCTTGAGAGGTCAAATTCATAATAACGGTAACCTGGGAAACGAACCACATACGGAATATTCGCTGTCAAGGCAAGATAATCATTATATGTATGTGCTTCGTTATAATATGGATTATCCACCTTATTATATAGCTTGCTTTCGTATGTCCTTACAAAGAAGTCGTTCTTGAAGCTGTAATTCCAGCTTGCGGCATTTTCAGCCTGGAAGAGTCCCGCTTCGCTGCCCGGACGCTGGAAGGTGGCAGTGGTTTCCCCGGTGTTCACCCCAGTGTTTCCTCCAGTGTTCCCTCCGGTGTTTATCCCAGTCAATCCTCGCAGCCAGTACTCATGGTGCAATGTGTGAGTATTCTTGGCTGGGTCAGCCAGTTCATCTTTCGTTGGTGTGCCATAGAAGTGAGTAATCTCACCATTTACCTGCGCCTTTACCTTGTTCACGGTGAATGGCAGGCTGATGCCTTCCCATGCTCCCGTGGTTTCCTCGGCATAGTACATCGGCTTGCGCACATACCAGGCATGCTTGGTTACCGTGAATGGGATAGGGGCGCAGAAGTCGTTGTTGATGCAATTTTCATTCTCGCTGTTCTTTCCCTCTGGGGTGCGCTCCACGAGATGGAAATAAGGGGTGGTGAAATTACCGCCTGTACCATTGCCTGTTCCAACGCTGGTTTTATTGGCTACAAGATGATGACCCTTAATCAGGATTTCTTTCTTTTCTTCATCATAGTTCAGTGCCGTATGAACGATATCGTAAGCCTCGGTTGTGTTTGCCTCTTCGGTATCTGCCGCCTCTGTACTGTTTGCTGCGGTATATACCAGGAGGTTCTGGGTAACTTCTGGCTTGATCATGAAGTCGTAGTACTTCTGGGCATTGTCGGCCACTGGCGGATAGAAGATGCCATGCTTGCTGATGCCCTCGCCGATGCCCTGCTTGCCGATGCTCTTCTCGAGGTCGTTCTGGCAAGTAAAATCTATCGCCGTTGTCGTTGGCTCATACACGTATGTACTCCATTGACTCTTCGTACTGTTGTAGGCATTATAATGGAAGGCATCGAGCTGGGTGTCTCCGTAATAACCGGCTGTGCGATATACACGGTTGGTCATGTAATCTATTTGTCGGGAAGTAATCTCGGCAGGATAGTTGGCTGGAGTCAACTGCAATGACTGTCCCCAGAATAGGAAGTCGTTCATTTGTTCTTTGTTAAACAGTGGCAGGTAATCGCCGGTTCTCGATTCTGCTTTCGTTTCTGTGGCAGCCGTGTAACCCTGTGCACGTGCCTTGTCTATCGTATGCTTCTGGTCGTGACGTGTCAGACTCTTGCCGTAGTTCGGGGTCAGGGCACTGCTGCCACCCGTACGCAGATAGACGATACCCGTATTGTTGCCGGTGTAGGCATCCGAACGGTTGGCATACTGATAGTCGCCGTTGGCATAGTAATCGTAGATGTACTTCAATGCCGCCTTGTCATCAGGATCCGTCATATCGTTGCTGTAGCGGGCACGCAGATAGTACTCATTGAGGTCGTATGCCACCTTGCCATATTTGAAGTCATCGTATGTATAACCCTTTTCGGCAGTACCATCCATTCGATAGACGATAGGGGAGGTGTTTCCTATAGGATTAGTAGGATTAGTAGGATTATACTCAAAGCAGCAGTGGTAGGCACCCTTTTCGTTACAGCCATTGGTAGCAATATTGCCGTTTTCCAGTCCGAGGTTGTAAATCTGTCCCTGGTTCTCCCAGAAGAGTGCCTTGTCCTTGCTGAAGCCTTTCAGCACATGACCGTTGCCATGGAAGGTTCCCTTGAATGTGGCGCCTGTTCCATCGATATTGTCTCCGATGCTCAGGTCGCGCTGGAGGATAAACTGGGCATAGGCACCGCCATCATTCGATCCTTCCTGCAGGTATTCCTTGAAAGCCGTCAGGTCGAGCTGGTTCTTGATGTAGATGCGAGGCTCCGCAAAATATTGTGGCTCACCCTTGGCACGAGCCTCTGCTGCTTCCCTTGCACGTTTCACGGCCTCAGGAATATGCAGGTTCACCTTGTCTGATTGCGGATCCATCTCCTGGTAGTTGTGAACCACCAGGGTATCGGATAGCTGCACCGGAACGGGGAACAACTGCTTGTTGAATCCCGTCATGGAGATAGCCAGCTGCACGCCGTAGCCATTCATAAAGTAGTAAGCCGGAATCTCCAGATAGTCTTCCGTCTTGTCGTAGTAGGTTCCGGCAAAGAGGTCGGTTCTATTATCTGTGGCTGTTCCCTGCTGATAGGTGTTGTTTTGAGGAGTATCTTTCTTGTCAAAAATATCTTTCACCCAAGTGTTTCCATCCTCAAATTCTGGCTTGCCGTCCTTGTCTCGCTTCAGCTTGCCGATGTGCCAGTAGTAGCCGTTGGCAGCAAACGATTCGTCGGCATCAATCTTCACCAGTTTCTTGTTGATTCTGATCATCTCTCCCGGCAAGGCACAGTTTTCGATGCTGATGTTACCGCTTACGGTAGGTCCCTGCACATACTCGATGGTGAGATAGATGGTGTAGGTATATTCACGCGGAACATAATACTGTACCTGTTCGTTAGCACCGATGGTTATATCTGAAAGCGCCTTCTCTACATACTTTTTGCTTGTAGTGTCTAATACATAGAGTTTCTCTACCTTTACATACTCGTCAGTCTGTGGCTGGTAATAGGTATTGGCAGGATCCAATTTGCCGGATTTTATCTCTATATAATTATTATTCTCATCTTTTTTAAAGAATTTCTCAGTATGCGCATAGATAGGCGTATTGTCGGTATCACTCACGTATCTCTCGTAGGCAGGAGCCTTGATAACCAGGGTTGCCAGACTCTTTTCGGCAAGGTACTTCTTGAAGTAATCTGCTTCAGCATCATTCGTATTGTTAACCTTGTCAACCAACTGGAATGAAATCTTGGCATCCTCGATTAAGCCCGAAGGCAGAGTCTTGTTGAAGATTTCAACGTTGTCGGTGGTTTTTGCATTATTCATCTCCAGCAAGGCGGAGAAACCTTTTTTCTGCTTGTCGGTATCATCTTTAGATGTGGCACCATTGAACTCGGTATCCGATGAACCACCCACATAGAGCTGGTAACCGCCGGCAACAGCAGCCTTATAACCTGTATCTCCTTCTTTCAAATAGTTGCGATATTCCAGATCGCTGGAGAAATCCTTTGGATGTCCGCTTCTCATCTTCCAACTGTTGATGCGTACCGTTTGACCGCTCTTCAAGCCCGAAAGCACGGTAAGGCCATCCTTGTTGTCGCTGTTGAACTTGATAGGAAGATCAGGAGACGACTTGAAGGTGTAACCCGTGATGTGGGCATTGTAGTAGTAGTGGAACCCCGTTACATACCAATAGTGGATATCCGGCAGCTTGGTTTTATCGGTACAACTGTAGTATCCCGTAGGGAAACAGTCGTCCACGATGTATCTTCCATCCTTGTATGGGAACACGAAGTTACCCGTAGTTTCCAGGAAGTCTTCATCGTGTGTATCGCCAGTCGCTCTCTTGTGGTGGTTGTCGGCATATACATAACCGCCACCTTCGTCTTCACGCACATTGATCAGGTTCATCTCTATCACGCCATAGATAGGACCGTAATGTTGCTGTTCGGCAACCTTTTGTTTCGTCTCATCGTAGGTTACCTGGCAGAGCTGAATCTTCATGGCATAGCCCGATGCGATGCCAATCATGTTTCTTGCTGTACCGTCGTTGCGCTTCTGGAAGGTTCCGAAGATATCTCCCGCATTGACGTCAACCTGATTGTTCTTTTTAGCATTATTATAATCGTCGATATATTTCTGCTTTACTTGCAGATACGACATATCCTTGAACTCCTGGCTCTTATTGTCTTTGGCTGCCACCTGCCCCAGATGGTTGCGCCATGGAGCTTTCTTATTGTCGTTGAACGGAACATCCGAAACCACGGCACCCACATAGTGGATATTGTTGGATAATCCCATATAGTTACGTGCCTTTATACCGTATTTGAACGAGGTGGCCTTGTCTTGCTTAGCTTGCAGACTGCCATCTGTGTTGTAAGCTATCTCGTTCGACACCATCTTAAGCTCACCCACACGGGCGATGGAGTATGGAGCCTTGTTGATTTCGTTCACGGTATAGTCGCGTGCACCGAGCAGGGTGAAGCAGTTGTCTTCCAGACGGAGAATGTCTATACGCTGGAAGGTGTTGATAATCTTCGGATTGTCGATGGTATGAGCTGCAAAGCCATAACCGGTGACATCGGTGCTGCGGAAACCCTCGGCGTATGAAAGGTGACCATCGCCAAAGATACCACCCTCGCTGTCGTATTCATAGAAGACGTTATCTCTCAGACCTTCCAGCTTAGGGCGTGTATCTGCTGTTGGATTTGCATGATAGAAGTATTTATCCTGCAGAGAGATAAAGCGATAGGTGTATTCGCCATTTTTATATGCATCGTCATCATCATAATGCTTGTAGTAATAACCGAAGAGGTCGGTGCCTTCCGGCAACTTGATTTCCTGCATTTCCTGGTGCGAGATGGTGATGTGCTCGTTTTCATCGTTTTCATCGTTTTCCTTGCTTTTCTTTTTGCCCTTATTGTCGCCCACCAGGATAACAGTGTTGCCGCCGAAGCCTACGGTGGTTTCGTTAGGGAAGCCTTTAAGTTCTTCACGATGCTCCTTGGTATCCGTAAATGCCTCATCCACATTAAATTCCTGGGTATATTTCAGCACGGTGGTGTTGTTGGCCATCACCGATGAACCCTGGGCGAGGGAGTATCCTCCGCCATATACCGCTTCATCAATGTTGATATTCACGTTAGCCCAACCTACCGTTGGTTCCGCTGCATTCACTGGGGTAAAGTAAGTGGTTCTGTCGGCATCCTTTATCTCTGTCTTGGTGCCATTATCGATAGCCACGATATCTTCGTAGGTACCCTGGGTAATCAACTCATCGCTCAGCAGATAAATGTGCTGCTTGATGGTTGGCGTTTTTGTCTTGCCATCGTTGCTGTCTGTCAGTTCCAGGTTCTCCTTCTTCTGGTCGGTACGCTTCAACACGTATCTTCCGCCCTTGTGGTTATCCTTTCTCACCTTATAATATTTAGGATAACCCACCTTTACATGGGTAGAACCATATACATATCCCGAATAAGAACCACCCGTAACGGCACGGAATACGTGACCGTTGAGGATATCTACATTGGTAAGACCGATCACGTTACCCTGCTGACCGCCACCATATACGAAGTTGGCAGATACGCCCAAGCCTTCCTTGTTGTTGGTTTCATCCACCACACCACAAGCATTAAACAGGGTGACTTTGTTAACTTTGTCTTCATTCATGGTCGGAGCAGAGCATTTGATATTCTCGCCCATCAGAATATGGGTGTTGCCATATACATAACTCTCCATACCATAGCCTGCACCGTAAATGTTGAGGCTGGCATATTGGGCACTTTGCAGCAGCAGGTTGTTGGCATTCTCCAGCTTCGTCTTGTCCTTGCCAGCCAGCATATCGCTTTGCAGGTCGATGGTAACGTCGCCCTTGATGGTACCACTCTTGTAGCAGCCGCCATAGACGTTACCACCCATGTAGGCATTGTTCTTTTCATCCGTCTTTGGCTCAAACTTGTTCCTGATGGTAAGCTTGATGAAAGGATATTCCGAGTGGGCAAGGCCCAGCAGATAGCCACCAGTGTGGGTAGCCTTTCCCTTGTAGTCGTAGTTGGCATTGTTGCAGCCACCCACAATCTTGTCGGTGATGGTAAGACCCTCCGGGAAGATGTAATCCACCACGTTGCCAATCTTCTTGGTTTCAGATTCCTTGAAGTCGGCTGCCGTTTTCGGATAAACATTCATGTTGCCACGGTTACCGCCGCAGCAGAAGGTGCCGATGGTGCAGTCGGTGAGTCCTTCGCCAGTTGTGCTTCCGTTCCAGGTCAGCTTGCCCTGGATATCTGTTTCCACTGGGTGGAAATACAGGTCAATCAGGTGAGGATATACCTTAGGACGGTCTTCATTCTTTGTTGGCAGATAGAGGGTACTGATTACCTTGTTCGATGGATCGTTAACCCAGTCGATGCTGTCGGCAAGGTTCAGCTCCTTGGTATAGTCCTCAATGCTACCGTTCAGTCTCTGGAACATGTTCATGAAGTCGTTCTCCGCAGTAGCGGTAAAGAGTTCATCGCCGTTACTTCCCATGAACACGCTTCGGATGTTGACATGGCTACCGATGTTGATTTGGATGTCGCCCACCTTCTTATGTGAGTCATCGTTGTAATCATACACCTTCTGTACGGTGGCAGAGTTTCCGCCGCCATATACATCGCCATCAATCACAACCATTCCTTCCTGGCTGTTGACTTGATTGTTCTCGCCAACCTTGCCGGTGTTGCCCGTAATATCGATTTTCACCCTGTTGGTGAGTGGTCGCCATGAATTGATGTTCACAATCTTGGCCGCATCGCTTGCCGCCTTGATAGATGGCATGGTTTCACGCATTGGTACGGTATAAACCAAATCGACTTTCTCTGAATTAGGGTCGTCTGGGTTCAGCGGATAATACTCGTTCACCGTAACCTTGGTGTTGCCGTTTCTGTCGTTGGCATACAGATAGTTACCGTTTCCGGCTCCATATACGTTGCCATAGATATGACCGCCATTTATCTTGATGTTGGTGCCTAAACCCTGGTTCTCCTTGAAGTAACCCTTGGAGTCGAGCACAATGTTTACATAGCCCGATACGTCGTTGCCGCCATATACGCTGCCATGGATATAGATATCGGTATTGTCATAAGGAGATTCGCCTGATGGTTCCCCCGAGGTATTATTGCCCGATGTTGTAGTATCTGTACCCGATGTTTCATCGCCCGATGTTTCATTGCCCGATGTGGTGGCTGTTTTGCTGTTGTCTTCTCCGATGATGACATTCGTTGATTTCTTCACATCGCCCATGAAGCCGCCGCCGAAGATATCATGGCAGTCGATGGCCTTGACGGTGATGTTGGTACTATTCACGGAACTGTAGAATCCGCCACCGAACACACGGCGGCAGAATGCACCGCCGGCTCCCTTGATGTTGGTGCTGCCTTCTACCTTTCCCGAATAGCCACCGCCCACAATGTCCATATAAGAATAGCCACTGTAGAAATGTTCGTATTCCTTGCCCAGTTCAAAGTCGATGCCGAAGTGAATTTTCTTCTCCCTCACCATATCAATGTTGATGTTGGTATTTCCTTTAACAATGGCATCCTCACCATATCCGCCACCGAAGATACTGAAGTGTGGAGATCCCACCTTATAATATATCTCCTTCCATTCGGCGGTTTGGTAGAAGTGCGAGTCCTTGGCCTGTCCAGGTTTCACTTCCGTATCATCATGCAGGAATCCCTTGGTAATGGTGATATTGGTGTTGTTGCGCACTTCGCAGGCCTCGTTGCCACCACCGTAGATATTGTGGTTTACCTTGAACTTCAAGGTCTCGTGGTTGTATTGTGGAGAATAGGTGATACCATTGATGATGCTGGCTGGATGCCATGAACGGGTATTTGGGTTCCAGTAAGAAGAAAGCAGGGCTTTGCCACCCATGATAATCATGTTGGTATTGCCGGTTACATTTGCCGAAGTGATCTTTTCTCCATTGCTGGTAGTCTTTTCTCCATTCACTGTCTCGGAATCACTATTTCCCCATCCGCCGCCATAGATGCCATGACCTATATAGCCATCCCAGATGCTGATGAAGGTATTGCCATATACCGTTCCGTTCTGGCATCCGCCGTAGATGCGTTCGTGGAAGGTAGGGATGATATTGGCATTGACAGTAGTATCCGGATGAGCCATGGCTTCTGTGCTCCAAGGTTCGAGAGCCTTCTTGGTAGTTTCGTCGTAATATGGATAAGAGATGACTGGTCGGTCGATGACCAGACAGGAATTTCCATAGATGCCACCCAGATTCTGATATTTGCTACATTCAGATGCGAGGCGACCTTTACCGCCGGCAAATACCTGCGAGAAGATGGCGCCACCACGGATGTTGACCAGCGAGGTGCAGTTCTTAGGAACCTTGTGCTGCTCATAGGTAAATACATCTGGATCTGCCTTTGTATAACCCACGTTGGCAACATCGCCACCGCCATATACGCTACCCCATATCATGGTACGGTCTATTGTTCCCAGGCTTTTTCCGTTTACCATATAATTAAAGTTTCTGCCGTAGATATGAGCCTCCGTCTTGGGAACGCGGGCCATATTTGGGAAGTCAATCCATGTATTATTTTTATAAATAGATTCAATACCGGCACCACCGCCATATACATTCTGAGCGATAAAACCCGACTTGATGAATACTTTGGATGATGTGCCCACCTTGCCGAAGTCATAACCATTGCCGTCAGTGAAGTCGCCGTAAGGCAGCGCACCTAGACCTGCTCCATAAATATTTTCGCATACTGGCTGTGCATCGGTTTCTACATAGGTGTCGCCAGTAACATATCCCGAGTAGCCACCGCCATGGATGGCCTGGAAGGTGAAGGCCGGCAAACCGAGAATCCATGCCCAGCGACTGGCATGATAGCGTCTGTAGGTCATCGGGTCGAAGCCTTCTTCTCCAGGATTGCTGCCAGTTACACTACCGAAATAGAGCTTCTTGTCTTCCTTGGAAACCTTCAGGAAGTCGTTATAGATACTCATTTCGAAGTCAAAGTAGGTCTTATGGTCTTCGGCCTGATTGATATATCGGTATTTAATACCGTCGATGGTGAGGATACCATAGTCGTTAATCTTGGCACCCGGCTGCACATATACCTGGGTTTTACCCACCTTCGTATTGGCACCGAAGCCGGCTCCGAATACCGAGAACTCAGGGTCGTTCGTGTTCTTGCTGCTGATATACCAGCACAAGCCAGGCAGTGAAGTCTCATCAAAGAGACTGAGTTTCTTGATGCTGTTGTCCTGATTCTTGATGATGATATCAGTAAGTGGCGAGTGGTTGACGATTACGATAGCATCGCCGGTATTATCTACTACAGTAGAATCGTTGGTATAGGTACCCACATAGCAGGCACGGTTGCCGCCACCATAGATATTATGGTTGCGCTTGAAGGAACCCGAGTTCATGGTGCCTTTGGTAAATTCAAAGAACTGCTGGGTATTCTCATCGTTCATGATGCGGTTGATGGCAGCCTTTGCCTTTTCATTGGTAATCTCATCCACCGTCTTGGCTTTCAGAATGGCTGCAGTTATCTCCTTGAATTCCTCTATGTTATCGCAAATCTTCTCGCTGTCTGCCTGAGCGGCAAGCCAGGTGGTGAAATTACCCTTGCTATCAGCTTTGCGATTCCATATCCAGGTACCGCCATCTATCTGCACCTGGGTGTTACCCAGAATGTTGGCATAGGTTCCCTCGTGGGCAGTATCCTTCTTGCCGAGCACGGTTTGGCGTGTTTTCTTCTGCTTTTCCGCTTCGGTTTCTTTGCCGTTCAGTTCTACCTTAACATGTCCATAGCCACCGCCATAGATATTCTGTCCCAGTTTTCCGCCTTCCACATGTACCAGGGTGTTGCCATCCACGGTGCCATAGGCACAACCGCCATATACGTTGTTCCAGACGAATGGCACCACGTTGTTCTGGTAGTCGAGTTCTGTAGATGAGGCTGCATCGGTGTTGACGATATGAACGAGGGTATTACCGTTGATGCGTCCCACCTTATCATATTCAGGGGCATCCTTATCATATTCAGGGAAATCCTCCAGTTTGAGTCCCTTTCCGCCGCCGAAGACTTCACCGAAGATATCGCCACCTTTCAGGTTGACGAAGGTCTTGTAGTTCTCGGCCTTGTAACTGATGAATTCTCCGGCTTTATGTCCTTCTGCATCATCTTCTTGTGCGATTTTTGATTCGCTGATAGGCTTGCTGGAGTAATCCGGAGTTTTTATTTCATCGCCGATGTTGGCAATATCGCCGCCGCCAAATACGCTGCCATAAATCTTGGCTTCGTCAGAGATTTCCACCAGGGTGGTTCCCGGCACCTTTGCCACGTTGGTGAAGTAGGTGTAAGTGCCGTTGGGTTTCTTTGGATTCACGCCGGCACCGCCGCCGAATACATCACCATGAATATAGGCACCTTTGACGAATACCTGTGTGTTACCGCCGATACTTCCTGTCTTGTTATCTGCTGTAGTAGCATCCGGGTCGCCGAATCCGCCACCATACACACGGTGCAGGAAGGTGTTGCCATCCACAGTTACCTTGGTGTCATTTATTACGGTACCAGCATAGCCACCACCCAATGCACTGAGGATGGTGAAGTTAGGAACGCCCTTCGAGTTATCGAAGACATTCATGTCTTTATTCGTGTCGTTATTTGTACTCTTACTCTTGCTCTTGCTCTTGCTGCGATGAGGGCGGGCGAGCTGCTCGGTGTCATCATCCACTTCTCCGTTGTATTCACCATATTCACCCTCCACGTTGACGGTAACATCGGTGCTTCCCACGCTGGTGTTCTCACCATATCCACCGCCGAACACAGAGAAATGAGGGTTCTTGTTGTCATCATAAGATTCCTTCCATTCCTGAGTTTTCAGCAGCGAATAAGGAGTCATACCCTTTTGTACATTTACCGTAGCAGTTCCTGTTACGGTGCAGGCGAGGTTTCCGCCGCCATAGATGTTATGAGGGTTGAGGAACTTGTCTTTAGCTTCGTCTGGATCTTCATCTTTGTCTTTACCATAGAACAATGTCTTTTCATCATCCCAGCTGATGAATTCCGTTCCATTCCATAACTTATTCCATATCACATTGATTGAGAAATTATCCTTCAAATTTCCGTCTTTCTCTCTTGTCTGTAAGCCCGGGTCTTGTGCCAGATAAATATTCGTGTTTCCATTTACATCGGCAAAAGTATAGAGGTCTTTCGATGCTAATGGATTGCCGTCAACATCTGTGATTTTACCCTTACCTCCACCGAAGATTTCTCCGGCGAAGTTGGCACCATAGATATTGATGGTTGTACTGCTTTTGTTTGTATTTTCTCCGTTTGTATCTTTTTCGCTTTTCTTTTCTCCCACCTGTGCCAGGTTTCCGCCGCCATAGATGTTTCCATAGATAGATGGAGCCTGTGCTGATGAGCCGGAGAAGGTAAGGCTGGTGCTGCCGGTAACCCTACCAATATATTCCGGATGCCAGTTTTCGTCGTTGGCTTTAGCTGTCTTCTCTCTTCCGTTTCCACCTGCGAACACAGAACCTCGGATATCAGCATAGTTGCTGATACTCAATTCTGTATCTTCTGTCTGCGCCATGTCGCCACCTCCATATACATTGTCATAGAAGGTTCCGCCTTCGATGCTGATGGTAGATTTTCCGAAGAGGCGAGCCATATCGGAAAGAATTTCTGGTGTATCTTTTTCGTTTTCTGGATCATTTTCTGTAGCATACGCCACACCATATCCACCGCCGAAGATAGGGCAGTAGAAGGTTCCGCCAGTGATATTGAGTGTTACGTTTCCATAGGTCTGACCCAATTCTTTGTAATCGCTGTAATTGGTTCCACCATATTTGTTTTCATGGAAGAAATAGTCCGTTCCACGACCGCCGCCGAAGATACCGTTCTTGCAATAGAAAGTACCGCCATTGATGGTAAGTGAAGATACTGTTTTTGTTTTGTCTTTTTGACCATAAACGTTTCCTCCGTATTGACTTGGCTTTGCATTTTTCTGGGTCCACAAACTTAATCCCATGAAGCCGCTACCGCCCGCATAGATACCATCGATGGCATTGATCTTGCCGTCTTGGGTCTTGGTTCCGAATTCGCCACCATTGATGATTATATTTGTCTGTGTGTCTTTTGGATCAATGGTTACGGTTGATTCGGTATTCACATTGTAGCAGGTGTAAGTTACCAGATTATTCTTGGCAACCGAATAGGTACCATAAAGCATCACGTTTTTCTCTGCATTCCAATAGGCTATGTTGGCATCAGGGGTATGGGTAGTGGCTGTGTCGTCGCCATAGCCAATGCCATTCATACCACCTGCTCCTGCACCGAAAATTCCACAGAGAATTTCTTTGTTATCCGCATTCTCATCTGGTAAAACCTTGAAGGTTCCGCCGTTGATGGTGATGTTGCTGATGCCATAGAATGGATTATTGATAGTTGCATTAGCATGATGAGCACGTCCCATACTACCGCCATAGAGTTCTGTAATGATAACGCGACTGTTAATGTTATCATCGTGATTATATTCCGATTTGGCTGGGTCGATGGTTATGTTTGCTCTACCCATATAGGTGTTGCAAGGCACATAGTATGTAGTATTATCGTTACCGTATGTGAATGACAATTGCGTATTGGCACCCAGGGTACCATTTACCACACGCGCCACCTTGCCACTTTTTACGATGATATCTACATCGGCATACATCGCACCCTCATGACTGCCGGAAAGGATGGCACCGGCATCATAGTCGTTGCCTCTCTCTTTGGAATTATAGGGTCTTTTTTCATTATTTGCATCATTCCATTTTCTATCAATATCCATCGTGATGGTACACTTGATGGGTTGATTCGGAGTTCCCATTACGCCATTGAGGCCTTCTTTCGCCGTTTGACGGCCGCCAGTACTGATAATGGAATAGTAACCAGACTTGATAGTGATGCTGAATCCCTCTTTGCCATGCGGCATAGATTTTTCGAAGGCTTTGATCAGTTCTGGTGTATTCAGAGGTTGGTATCTGCCATCATTGTTGAGACCACCGAAAATATGCAATGGGGTGGTGACGGCTCCGGTGATACTACCATAAGCAAGATTGTTTACACCGAAGTTTGTCATCTTGATGCTATCGCCCATCTCCAGATTGTTATACTGGCAGTAGATAATCTTATAGGAATCACCGCCATTGTTGTTGAAGGTGATATGTTCGAAGCGGGTATCTCCCCAGATAGGCAGACCTTTTGAAGAACCGGTGATTTCTATCTGCCCCTTATAGTCTTTGTCCCATTTTCCCGTGATGGTAGCATTACGGAAAAGCTCAGGATGGTTTGTTTTGGCATTTTCCCACTCAACTCCAGTCAGCAGATTTTCTCCTAGATAATTTTGGGTGATGTTGAAGCCTTGAGTAACACCGTTTGAACTCGTACCCATCAGCACGATGATGTTTTCATCCCAGCTGGCTTTGTCTGAAAGCTTCTTGTAAGCACCCTGCCAGGTCGCCATAGGCTTTTCTGGGGAATAGCCCCATTCGTCGTCTGTAAGATTATCCTTTCCTACAGCGTATTTGACATCACCAATAGTAACACCTGCCGGACAGAGATATACGATGACCGAGGCGCAAACATTCTTTTTAAAAAGAATATTGTCGCCACTCTTTACGATTACCTTACAATAATATTTATATTTATGTGAAGTGTTAGTAGGAGTAAATTCGTTTTGGGTATTTGGAATGTCGAGTGGGTCTATACCGTTATGCCATTCGTAGGTGATGGTAAGCCCCAGGTCGTCATTGCTCAATTTCTCTTCTGTATCGTTGGTAACATTCACGATATAAGTACCTGGCTTGGTCTTGTCATCCAGTTGAGCGGTGATACCGATGGCTTTTACCTCGATGGTGTTTGTGCGAAGACTGCTTTGGCTTGAAACGGCATAAACATACTGTTTGTATTTTTGGCGTGGCAGGTAGAATGGGTTGCAAGCCCCGTTGTCGGTGTTTGCTTTTTCCCATTTCATGTTGTCTTGCGATACAAACCAGTCGTATTTCTCGCTGTTGGTTGTGCTGTCTTCATTAACTACGGTCAGCACATCTTGCTTTCCTCGTTCAGCTTTCAGCTTGATGTTACTGAATGCAAATTTAGAATTTCCTAAATATGCCCAGCTTTTCTTATCTAATTTCTTATCAGAGATATATTGGTTTATCTGATCAACAAAGGTCTTGCCAAAAGTCATTCCGGTGCTCTCATCAATGGCATCGATGCTTTTTAATGTACCATATTTATAATCCTTGTCTCCTGTAACTTTGTTGGCTTCGGTATAGTACCAGGTTGATGTAATTGGTTGATTATCTACATTCACTTTGTCGAAATCATCCATGGCTGTTGTGTTGCTCGATAGCACACTACCTTTTCTACATCTGTCGGTATTGGGGCTGGTTTTCAGCGAACCATGAATTAAAATATTTCTAGGTAGGATAACGATATTACCGATAGCTGGTTTAGCTAGTTTACTTACTGATCCGAAACCTCCTGCAATAGTTGCTTGGAAATTGTTGCTTGAAGTCAGAGTGGCTTTGGTAAGCATGTTCACATCAACCTCGGCGGTGATATTGAATATTCTGTAATGGTTTGATTTAGAATTATCTATATAACCAATGACACCTCCCACACGAAAGCTATTGGGTGCACTGTATGTTTCCTCATTATCTGTAATTTCTGAATTACGGATAATGATATTGCTGATTTCTGCATATTGTGTCATGTCGCCAGCAACGGTACCGATTTTGATGACAGAGGTGCCAACTGGTACTGTATCCTTTTTCATTTGAATGCGGGCATTGTCAATAATCAAGTTTGTGACAGATGCATAAGTATCCTCACTTGATGGGGATGTACCATAAAGTCGGCCGAAAAGACCCCATGATGCTTCAAAACCTTTCTCATTAACCCATTCTATCTGCATATTGCTGATGGTATGTCCGTCACCATCAAATTTTCCTGCAAAATAGCGGTCGTTTTTCGACTTATCACATTTCCATGTACCGATAGGCATCCATTTACCTTGGCTCAGGTCGATGTCTTGGGTAAGTTTAAAGTATTTGCCGGCAAACATAATCTTGGTATTTCCATTGGTCACATCATGTGCCAACTTCGCCAGCTCCAGGTCGTTACTGATAAGCCATGGATCATTCTTTGTTCCCGTACCACCAGCATACTTTGTAGCGATGAGGTCGCCCTCACCATATACCTTGGTCTCGGTGGTAGTAGTGCCGCCTTCCTCCTGGGCATGCACCATTTGGATGCTTGCCAGCAGCAGAGCCAGCAGCATCAAACATTTTCTGCATATTGTTGATATTGAATGTATTCTCATTGCAATGTATCTTTTTATTTGTTAGTTGGTAAAAATCGTGATAGGGTTTTAATCTATCAGCAGATGGCCCGTGTAGGCATCCTCATCAGCCAAAACATAGAGATAGCGGGGTTGAATCAGGATGCGGATGGGATATATCATGGCGGTGACGCCCTGTTTCTGATTTTTCAGACTTTCGAAATTCTTTTCGTTCAGTACGATGGCTGAGGTTACACCCTTTCGGGTAATTACCTCCTGCTGCTTCTCGTCCTTGAACACCACATCGTAAGTTACCTTGATGGTTGGAGTGAAATTCTTATCGGGAATGGTATAGAATGCCGTGCCCCATTGGGTGTAGTCTTTTATCGAATTATCGAGAAGAATGCTTTTCGTTGTGTTCTCAAAAGCAGATGATGTCGTATTCGTATCGTCTTTATTGTCCTTATAAGGAATCTCGAATGAATCGAAAGTTTTATAAGCGAGGTCTTTCCATCCGATGGCTCCCTGGGTCGTCCATAGCTTCTTGGTTTCATCCCAGGTATAAGAACGGCTTACGGTGCCCGAGGTGGCTAAATTGCCCGATAGGGTTACGCGCTTGATTCGGAATTGTCTTACGGCTCCCATCTTCGTGTCGAGCTTGAAGAGAAGGCGATAACCTGTCTGGGTTTGGTCGAACTGGAAATTCACCACTCGGTCGAAGGTGTATTCTGTCTTCTGGGCATCCATTCCCTCCCTGCTTTGTGGCAAGGCACAGATGATAGGGGCTTTCCTGATATCGAAGATAACAGGACTTGGGGTAGGATAGGATGAAGTATTCTCTGATGATGTTTCTTCGGCTGAAGTACTCATGGCGAATGGGAACGAGAGGGTGAAGGTGCGGCTGGTGGATGTAGAAGAGGTAGCATCGCTCTTTTCTTCTATCTTGGCGCCATCCACTTTTGGCATGTAGGCGAAGAAATGGAAGGAAGTAGCCTTGCCCAGATAGTCGTTCCAGCGCTTGCGGCTGGTAGCCGTCCAGTTTTCCGTGGTGGAATTATAGCTCACCGATTCGTTGCTGTAGATGGAGTTGTCAACATCAAGCTTGGGATGACTGGTGCTTGACTGGTAGCCGAACACGCCCATGGTGGCTGGATGCTTGGCGGCATCGTAAGCCTCGTAGGGGTTGGTTCGGGTAAGTGTCTTCTCGGTTTTTGCCGAGAAGGAGATATAAGCATAGTTGTCGGCATGCTGAATCGGCATGTCGTTGCTCTCGCAAGCGGTGAGGATTGCGAGGAGAATGATCAATGGTGTTACTATGTTTAAAAACTTTTTCATATCCGTGTTCTTGCTTGCATCTGGGTTTCTGTTATTTTCTGCAACTTTTCGTTTTGTTTTACCAACCGCCGGTTCCGTTGCCGTTGTTATCTATCTCCTTTCCTGGCAGCCATTCCTCCACTTCCAGTTTCGAGAAGGCGATGAGGCTGCCTGTTTCCGTAATCTTGAAGATGTATGTATATTGATAGCCCGCCTTCCACTGCATGTATTCAGTCGGAACGGTGGCTAGGGTCTTGTTTCCGTCGATGATGGCGCTGATGGTGTAAGCGCCCTGATTGTATTGGGCGATGTTGAATGGTGGCACATAATACCACTTGTTATATTGCTTCTTGTCTTGCAGTAGATGAATGGCATCGCCCTCTTCCTCGTAAGGTATCGTTAGACCGAGGAATCCTGTGGCATCGGTTTCCGCCGAAGATTTCCACGCAAAAGAAGGAGTATAGCTGGTTGGGGTTCCTGTAAGGGGATAGGTTGCCGTGATGGTTCCCTTGAGCGGGGTATCGGCAGAAGATGGATTCTTGATGAATCTGCTGTCGCCAAACAGGATATTGGTGATGGTGATGCGCTTGGTGTTCGCCGGATAGGTGAACTTGAATCGTACCTTGGCGATGAGCGGAGAAAAACGGAGGGTTACGCACTTGCCGTAAGGGGAAGTGGCGTCTGTATTGTCGGAGAACCATAAATCGCTGATGTAAGGCACGCTGGTTGCCGTGGCGCCTTCTGAATAAGCAAATGGAATCTGGAAGACGTCTTCAGGAGTGGAAGTCGGGGTTCCCGATGAGGCTGAACTGCTGCCTGTGGATGGAGCAGAACTGATGCCTGTGGATGAGGCTGGGGTGATAGGGGCACCCGCTGGAGTATAAGCGTAGAAGCGATAGTTGGATGCGGAGTAATCCCAGTATTTGATGGTTTGAGTAGTGGAGTGTTTAGGATGAGTAAGTCCGACGTATTCCCAGTCGGCGGTATTGCTTTCTGTGGTTCCTGCGCTGCTTAGCGTAAAGTTTACCCGATAGCCGTCCATGATGACTTGCGGGGAGTTGGGAGTTGCAGCATAGTTTTTGTATCCCCAAACCCGGAAGGATGTGAAGAGTGTTTCCAATCCTGTTTCGCCGGAGCGTGAGGTAGGTGCATCCTGCCATATACCGTTGGCACCGCCGAATGCGATTCCCACGTTTGGCTTAGGCTCCGGTGTCTCTGGTTTATCCTGTTCTGAGGAGCAGGACAAAAGGCATAAAGCCGAGATCAAAAATGATAAGATGCGGAAGTTTTGCATATTTTTTTCGTTGTATTTTTAACCTAGGAACCGGGCGGGGAGAATATCCCCGTCCGGTTTACGTTATATTTCACCTTTCTTTGGATATCGCCTAGTTGTGGGCGATATGGAAAGAGAGATTCACAATCTTATAAGAATCGAATTATTCAACAACCTTGATGACCTTGATAGCGTAGGTCTTGTTGGTGTTTATAATCTTCTGGTAGTAAACAGTATTTGTTTTGCTCTTTCCCGTTGCTGATGTGGTACAAGCTTCATCAGTATAATAACCCTTGTCTGTGAGGTCTGTTTCTGTATCAAATGTAATAGCTGTATGCAATTCAGATGAAGCTGGAGCTGGATCAGGAGTAGTTTCATATACGAATGCATAAGTACCTGCTGCAGGTGTAAAACTTGCTGCAGTATTTGCTGTAACATTAATATTATTACCATCTACGCCAGGGATTGTGGTGATAGTAGTGGTCATAGGTGCCTCAGTAAGAGCAATGCCATTGCGTCCTGTTGTGGTAGTACCAGTTTTAGAAGCTCCGATGGTAAGAGCATCATGAACTGTTGCCTCTGAGATACCAATTGTTTTAGTATCTTTAATAGTATAAAGCTTAGCCTTGTTGGTAAGATCTGCAGCAAGAGCATCTGACTTTTCAACCATTACGTAGATATCACCTGTCTTTGCAGAATATTCATTCTTGGTAGTATCATGTCCCTTCTGATAGGTAGTGATAGAAGGGGTAGCAACAGTTGTGATAGTTGTTTGGTTGCCAATCTCTGAATCTGCAACTACAGCATCGAAGGTGATAGGATAGAGACCTTCTGGACCTTTTGTAATGTCAGTCTTACCGTTTGTCTTATCTGAAATCTTGAACACGTATGTATAGGCATAGTTAGACTTCCACTCTGCAAATTTTGCAGGGACAATAGCCTTTGCACCATAAACTTTAATAGTCTCACCAGAACCATCGTTTGCTACCAATGTGTAGTTTACACGGAGGGTAAGGCTAGCACCTGTTTCGTTTGGAAGAACAATCTGATAGTTGTTCGTGGTAGTACCAGCAAATGTAGCACCAGCGGAAGTTGTAGCAAGGTATATCTTGTCCTTAGCTTCTGTACCCAAGCGCTTGTCATCTGAGAGAGTATAGTTTAATGCTCCAAAGCTTTGAGCAGTATATTCTTTTTCTCCTTTGATTGCAACGTGAGCTTTATTGTAGTCGCTATCATCAAGATGATCAGTACCAACAGTTGGGAAATAAACTGTAGCAGTACCACCTTCGTAGAATTTGTCTGTACCAGACACAAACAAATTAGCGTCCTTTTTGTCTATAGTATTGTTATTATCTGTACCATTAGTATAGAAATAAACATCCTTTACAGAATATCCTGGAATAGTCTCATAGAACGCAACACGTACCTTTGATGTCAGGTTACGGAATGAGAGCTGAACCTCTTTCTGATACTCAGGCTTTTTGTCTTTCTTTGGGTTATATGCAGTAATCAAGTCTGCAATATAACACTTATTAAGATCTTCTGCAGTACCTTTAATCGTATAAGCGCCTTTTGTTGCATTTTCAGCATTAACACTTGTTACCTTTACTTCGCCCTTTGCTGGCTCTTTATCAGTTACAATAGTTGCTTTACCAGCAGAGAATGCGATGAAGTCGTACTGACCTGTAGAGAAGTCCCAATACTTGATAGTTTGGATACCAGTAATAGAGGAAAGAATTGAAGGGGTAAGATTTACATATTTCCAGTCAGATGTGTTGTCTGTAGTTGTACCTGCGGTATTTTTTACCCATTCTACAGTGTAATGGTCGAAAACTTTGGTTGTTGCAATTCCGCCAGACTGTGCATCACCCTTAAAACCTGTAACAATAAACTTCTTATTAAGAAGCTCGGCTGCATCAGCACCTACATGGTCATTAGCACGGGTAATCTTACCCAACTTTCCACTAAAGTTAATCGCCTGATTGGCGCCAGTCTCAACATTTCCGCCTTCTGTTCCGACGAAATCTTCGCTTGAGCAGCTTGCAAGTGCGAGTGCAGAGGCTGCAATAAATAAATATTTCTTCATATTCTTATAATGTTTAAAAATTTTTATTTTGTTATTCTATATCCTGATTTCATATTCATGTTTATCAATTACATTTCAATTTCCCATTCCTTCTCCTCGAAGTCCTTTACCACCGCATCAAAACCGGAACCGCCGGGACGAACGGGAACCGGCACGTGATCCATATCAACATCTACGGTGATCACTCCACCACGGAAAAGGCGACGTATCTGGTCGGTCACGTCGAAAACCAAAGTAGAATCCTTGCCATTATAAAACTGCATCGTTACATCCAGATAATGGCGGTTGTTCAAATCCGCAGCCTTCACCTTCTCCAGCGACTCCTTGTAAGCCTTGGGGCTCAGCGTGCCCGGATTCATATTCGGCATTCCGAAAGTGAGAATCTTTCCGCCGATGATATCCACCGTCTCACCATTCTTGCCCTTCTGGTCGAACTTCATCCTCAGATTACCGTTCACCGTAATGGCATCCGTACCCGTATGACCCGTATTCAGCGTCACCGACCGGGCCATTCCGCTCAGGTTGGTATTGCCATCTATCGCCGTCACAATGCGACCGTTGCGATTGTTGTTGTGCAATATCACCTGCAACAGATAGATGTAGGTGACAGGCTGGAGCTGAAGGTTGAGCACCCTGTACCAGCAGTTTCTGTCCTCATCAAAGGTAAAGCCATCCAGGTTCTCATTAATCTCAATGCCCTTCTCATATCCGGCAAAGAGTTCCTCCGGCTGATAGAACGCTCTCGGAAACTGGGGAGCGTTGTATTTCACGGGATGCATCGTCTCGCCCGTTTTCGCCATCACGGAATCGTAGGTGCTCTCCTCATCGATTCTTACGCTCTGCACACCGTCCGGTGTCTGGATATCGTTCCAAGCCAGAATATCCCAGAATCCGAAATCGTATTTCGCCGAAATGAAATTACTGGTGATGTAATGCTTGTAGGGAGAACTGTGCGGTGCGCCCGATACCCTTCCGGTGTAATAGCGGCGAATATCGAAAGCCGTCGGCTCCGTGTAACCCAGGATGCCGAAAAGTTCCTTGTCCTTCTCATCCCAACCGTAAAACCATTCCGCCTTCCAGTCATATACCACATCATATTTCAGTTGGTAATCCCAATAAACATCGAGTTTCAGGTCGATGGCAGGCACATCCATGGTAATATCTTTTCCACCCTGATGCAGGTTGAGCATCGGCTCTCGCTCGCAACTGGAAAGGAAGATGCCCAGCAGTGCGATGCAAAGGAAATATCTGTTATTCCTCATACGCCCTCCTTGTCTTCTCCTTGCTGCGGAAGCTTACGCCCTTCTTGTGGTTGCGGCGGTAGAGCAGGTCGTAGCTGAGGCTTATCTCCAGTCGGGTAGGACCCATCCAGTTGTAGATATGCTTGCGCTTTCTGAAATCCTTGGCCTCGCCGTACCATTTGTAGTAATACTGCTCCTTGTCGTAGTCGGGGTCGATGGGGCATAGCCACTGGTAGGGGTCGTAGCGGGTGTTGAGGAATCCTGCCTGCAGACCGATGTCGAGTCGCCAGTGCTTGGAGCGTCCCAGCGGTATCGCCCATCCCAGGCCCACTCCGGCTCCCCAGCCTTCGCCTTCCCAGCCCCGTTTTTCGCCGAAGCATATATTATAAAGGTACGCGTGCGCGTAAGCACTTACAAAGAACCCCTTGAAACCCGTTTCGCCGCTCCGCAGGTAATAGCGGGTGTGCAACTGGTAGTTGCGCAACTGGAAATACTTATGCTTGCTGTAGTTCTGCCACCAGGGACCCTCGAAACTGGCTCCGTAGGTGAAATGTCCGTGCAGCGGATAATACTCGATGCCCACGTTGGGGATGGGGCAGAAGCGGTTGTAGCCCGGCATATAGGCGAAGTCGTAGAGCAGATTGGTCTTGATGCTCAGCAGTTCACGGCGTTCCTCGATGACGGGATCCGGTTCCGGGAGCGGCATTTCCACATAGATGTGGGGCTTCGGGAACGGCAATTCTGCATGGATGAGGTTTGCCTCGGGCAACGGGATGGTATCCACGAGCCGCTCGTCTATCGGCATGATTCTCACGGCACGCAACTGCGGGAAATATTTCTTGAGCAGATATTTCCAGAGTCTTCCCCTGTCGTGTCGCTTCAGAGCCGCCTTGAGCGGTTTGCCCTTGCCGTGGTATTTCCTGACGTAGGCTTCCACCACAGGCAGTTGCTTATCGTGCTCCATCTGCATCAGCGTGAGGAGGAGCGGATAATCTTCGGGCACTACATCATATCTGATGCGATTGATGTTGATGCCGAATTTGCTGAGCAGGGCATCCATGGATGCTCTACGGCTCCGGGCAAGTCGAACGTTGTTGGGGGTAGGACCTTCTGGTGATGCCGTGGCACGTCCCAGGACGATACCTCTATCTCCCAAAGCTTCGAGCTGCGGAATGAGATAGTTGGTAATCCATTCACGGTCCTGTGCGTTGATATTCGTTTTGTTTACCACATAGATAATAGGGCGCGAATTCTCTATGAACGTACTGTCGGTGGTTTTCACCTGAGCAGGTACATCCATCACATTTCCTATTGTTGCTATGAGAAGAATCAAAACTTTTCGCACGTTCAGACTTTTTATATCCAATAACTTTATTTGTTTTTTTCGTTAAATGCTTTTTGATTAAGCTTTTCTTTGAATAAGCTTTTCTTTGATAAAGCTTTTCGTTAAATGTTCTATCAATCGATGAATTCGAGGAAGGCGCTAGGTAGATAGGCAGTGGCGATGGTGGCGATGTCGTCGATGATGACAGCCACCCGCTGCTGTCCGTGATATCTAGCCACTCTGCCCTCTACGCCTTTAAACTTGCCGTCGATGACTCTCACTTTCTGTCCGTTTTTGAATTTCTGTTCGTTTTCAGGCACCAGCAGAACGTCGTTGGCTTCTGATTCGCAGATGATTCTGAGACTTTCAATCTGATAGTCGGGCACGATAAGCGGCGTCTTCATGATTCGTGATCCCTGGTGATAGTGGCGATAGTAGAACCGGAGGAAAGGGAGGTTGACATTGTCGAAGACATATTTTTCCAATTCCTCTTCTGTGCCATGAGCGAAGAAGATATTAGGCAATCGTGATTCCACGACCACTCTTCTTTCGCCTTTCACCTCTTTGGTCACGTGAAGGGTAGGGCAGAAGGCTTTTACTCCTTTGCTTACCAGGTAGTCGTAAGCCTTCTTCTCTCTTCCGTAGGTGGTTCGCAGTGCAAACCAGTGGGAAGCGGCATGCTGGGATTTCTGCTTTCGGTTTGTTTCCGAAGGGGATGTCTGCTTTCCGTTAATTCCCGAATGGGTATAGTTGGTGGACACCCCTGCTTGATTTTTTCCTTCCTTAGAAGGCTTCATCGTTTCGGAGGGCGCACTGGAGGCAAGTCCAGTGCCATGAGATGTCTGCGCATCTCTTTCGTCATGTGTATCTACTGATATACATTCCATAACTTCCATATTCGTTATAACCTATTCTAGACAGAACCCAGTTAATTATTTCATCGTTTTTTCTGGTTCCACCTGTAAACGGCTTCGCTTTTATATCAAGCGTTTACGCATTTATATCAAACGCTTTTGCATTGATGTCAAGCGTTTTCGCGTTTATACCAGATGTAGAATCCAGAATAACACTGCAAAGATAAATATTTTCTGTAATATTTCCAAATAAATTAGCTGAAATTATTCCAAACTGCCTATATTTTAACATATTTAATAGGTTCTAATTCTAATGATAAAGGTTTGTGATGTGCATTTTGGACTTGATATGCGTTTTGAGTGTCCCCTGAAGTCCCCCACCTATTTAAAATAAAAAAAGAGGGTGTGTCATGAGCTTATGACACACCCTCATATTTTAGAACTTGTAAATAGCGCCAAAAGAAATGTTGCTAGCATCTACATCAACTCCGAATGTAGAAGAGTTATCTCCGTGCTCAGGAGAATAGCCTCTGTATCCGAGGAAGCCAATCTTAGAGATGAACTCAACATGCTTTGTAAGCTTAACAGCCAAACCTGGCTTGATGCCTACCTCGTAGAAGTCGCCACCGTCCTTGCTTACACTGCCATAACCAATAGTACCCTCGAAGAAGAGATCAACTACCTTGCTCTCAACAGCTGTATAGCGAACATAAGGAGCAATAGTGAAGGTGGTAGCATCGCCAACAGGAGAAATCTTGCAAACTTTGCCCTTCTGGATACCTACCTCGATACCGGCATCCCACTTGTTGTTGAACTGGTAACCAATCTCTGGGATGAGCTTGTAAGCAGTCTTGCTGTCACCATCACCGATTTTGTTGCTAGAGATACCAGCAGTACCACCGATATAGACCTGTGCGCTAGCGCAAACTGAAACGAGAGCCATAGCGAGGCTCAACATAATTTTCTTCATAATCAATCTTTCTTTAAATTATACGTTGTTTTGTCTTCTTTTATAGGAATTCGTCTTTTTTATAGGAATTCGTGGGCAAAGGTATAGGAAATACATGAAAACTAGGAATAAATTCCGGTTAATTTGGTTAAATAGTGGTAATTGTTGATTTAAATCAAAAAATGGCTATTTTTGGTGTTATACAGTTTTCGTGCGTATTTGTTTTTTTTTTAGAAGAAAAAGTCTCAAAGTCTCATTTTTAAATAAAATAATGTTGTATATGCTTGATATATAGTAATATATAAAAATGAGACTTTTCGGATAAATTTACAAGAAGTATCATGGAAGTCTCATAGAAGTATCATAAAATCCCCATTTTTGTATTTGTGTCTAGAAAAATAGGAACAAAAATAGAGAAATGTCTATAGTTTTAGTGTTATAAAGTTGATTGTGTCTATCTTTTCAGTTGATAAAGTAAGAAAGTGTCTAATGAAATCGGGAAAGTCATACTGAAATCAGGAAAAGTTACAGTTGAATTGCCCAAGATGTAGTATATGAATTGGGCACTCGATTCCCGTATTACGGGCACTTAGTGCCCATAGTATGTTCAGTCGATGCCCCGGCTTTGTTCATTGGTAAGCGGCTCCGCGTTTATACCATTGTAGACTTCTCATTTATTCGTACCTTTG
>ERZ1026858.168-NODE-168-length-35271-cov-45.224926_pt1 | contig 35271 bp, 18 predicted proteins | sample MGYA00380159_ERZ1026858 | MGnify/ENA primary metagenome ERZ1026858 (study PRJEB33269, sample SAMEA4719795) | human gut metagenome | biome: human-associated habitat; feature: organic feature; material: feces | place: Cameroon | collected 2013-10 ...
ATGTGGTTTTAGGTAAACAGAAATGTGGTTTTAGGTAAACAGAAATGTGGTTTTAGGTAAACAGAAATGTGGTTTTAATATGAGTGACCAAAAAGTAAACAAGAATCTGGTGTGGATTAACACACCTTTTTCACTGACAAAACTTGATAAGCAATATACATTATTGCAGCAAAACATATTGATGGTTGCAAGTACCCATCTCCAGAAGTATGTAGAAGAGTACTTCACTGAGAAGAGGGTGCTTGGAGATTCTCGCTCCGACTATCTTTTCGAGAAAGGTATAGAGCATGCTGTCATGGAGATACCGCCTATCATAATAGACATCAAGGATTTCCAGGTATCAACGGAGTTTCATAATTACAAGAATCTGCGTGATACGCTGAAAAATGACATTCTCAACCTCTCTGTGCGTGTTAAGATGGACAACAATACAGAGAAGATACAGCATGTATTCTCAAACATCGAGATTCCGACAACGCAGAAAGGCTATACAAAGAGCGATGGAGAGAAGGTAGAGCGCATCAAGGGTGAAGTAATACTTGAGATAGATCCTAAGCTCACCATGAGCCTCTTTGACATGCGCCAGGGATACATTCATCATATCTCCATGATCGCTAAATATTCCAAGAAGGTGAATACGCCACGTCTCTATATTTATCTGCTTCGCCAGATGGGGCTTGACAAGTGTCTGGATGTAAAGGTAGAGTTCTTGCCGATGAAACAGTATCTGGGTCTGGTAGAACTTGATGAACATGGCAATATTCTGCTTGACGACAAGGGAGAACCTGTGATGAATAAATATCCTAAGTTCTCGCAATTCAGAAAACAGGTACTCGATGTCGTAAGGGAAGACCTCAACAGAATGGCCAGCCGCAGCGAGACGGATATCGTATTTGATGAATTTTCTGATGAAGACTTTATTTATCGGAACGGGAAGTGTAAGGGTGATCCTGAATATATTGTCTTCCATATCAAGCGAACGGATGTCGGTATCAACCATATCGGTGATAAAGATGCAGATATAGCCCGTCGCCTGAATGAAAAGATTAACCGTAGCAAGGGAAAGAAAGCATCTGAAGATAATATGCTGCAGGGAGATCTTTTTGCACATGTATATCAGAATCCTGACAAGAAGATAGAAGTTGATACTACTCAAGGTTCTGAGCAATGGAATCAGTTTGTTTCGATGGTGCATGATGATAATCAGATTGCTTTGTTGAAAAGATGCAAATTCATTGGTATCAAGAATGACAGATTCTGTGTTGCTGCCAGTGATTATGATTTTGTAGCTTTAAAAACTTCAGGTCTTGAAAGGCTTGCACAAGAATTCTTTGATTGTGTTGGCTCATTCATGCCTGTATTCTATAGAGCCTAAACTGAACAATATTTCAGAAGAGGAAGTAGGGGAGTACCTTATTTCCTCTTTTTCATAAAACCACATTTCTGTTTACCTACTTTTGAAAATGTCTTATCCTCTCAACCCCAAAAATTGTTTACCAGAGATATTTTTGATAAAGATACATTTCTTTTGGATGAATATATTAAATATTATTTAATAGATAGATCCCCAATGTCTTATATACTTTTATGTATATTTTAGGTAAACTGTTTTATGGTTTAGGTAAATAGTATTGTGGTTTTATCCTAAAAGATATTATTTCTTTTTTTGTTCTATCTGTTATAATACTACGAAAATAATAGTTTGATTAAATTCTGTAACTGTATGTATATCAGCATGTATCTTGCTAAGATATTAAATTGGTAGTCATGTTCTTCGGTTCTTTCCTATGGTAGCTGTATGATACAACTTTCAAAAACCACAAAACTGTTTACCTGTTTTTTTAATGATTTTTACTTGCTATAAACCACATTTCTGTTTACCTAAGGAGGAGATTGTGCCTTTAGCAATGTAGGTAAACAGTTTTGTGGTTTAGGTAAATAGAAATGTGGTTTTTGGTACATAATAATGTGGTTTTTGGTAAACAGTTTTGTGGTTTATGAGTTACTTTCTTTATTTTAGGTAAACAGTTTTGTGGTTTTTCTCCGATATATGAATAGACTCCTAATTGTCTAATTGCCTAATTGCCTAATTGTAGAATTGTCTAATTGCCGGAAAAACTATATAAGTAAGCTTCATGGCCCATGTTGAGTACTTACAATAACCAACGAAGCCTGTTTCAATGGAGATTGAAACAGGCTTCGTTTTTTCTGTATCTGAGGTTGTTTTTATTCATTTTCCTTATATTTCTGCAAACGGTTAACTATCTTGTAGCCTCTTCCATATCTTTTGCCTTTGATACCAATCAGTCCACCATTATAGTAATTCAATACTTCTTCTTTATGTAGTCTTGATAGGGTGGTATTGAAGCAGTTTCTCTTAAGAGTAGGATAGAGTTGTATAGTCTTCTCCAGGAGATTCTCTTTTGTTTGTGGGAGAGATTCCTCTGTTAAAACCTTTACCATCGTCGATGCCAGAGAAGGCTTGGTATCATTTCTCAAGCTAGTCTTCTCTTTCTTCTCCTTCTTTACTTTCTTCTCCTTCTTATGGTTGTCGACAGTTGGAGTAGCAGTCTTTATCTCTTCCTTCTTTGCCTGTTTGGCAAAGGATTCCGTATTGATGTTGAGTTTCAGTCCCAGAATATCCGAAATGATGTTCTTAAGGACATAGATGAACAGCTCGCTGTCTTCGCTCTTGAGTGAGGTCTCCTGTTTCCAGTAGCGACTCTTGAAAGCAAGTTGAGTCAACTCTTCAATTTCCTGTTCAGAAATCTCTTCTTTGTTCGTGAGACGTGCATTGGCTACATTGAGGAATGAAGTAAAGGAGAAAGTGGAGAATTGGCTTGGGATGACGTATGTGAAAACATGACTGTTTTCTCCCTTTGCTGAAGGGTGTCTGAGATTAATCATACTCATCCCCTTTACCAGTGCTATCAGGAAAGCCATGCTGGCGTATGAGAGGCTTGTATTTTCAACCTCACAGATTCCTTTATAGTCGAGGTTCTTGTCCGAGATAAAGTTCATGGTGAAAATACCATAGTTGGTCCATTCTGTAGAATAGAGCAACTGCTGGAGTGTTGGGTCTTCTGGTACTCCTAAACCTCGGTTAACGCTGTCTATATAGCGACGCATGGTTTCCAAATCATCCCATTGGAGAAGTGAATTATCTCCCGACTCATTGTTTCTGATGCAGCCGATGATTCCCAGTCTGATAACGTCAGGGGAAGTTGAAGTTCGCAGATGATTAGCGAGCTTGGCAAATAAATTAGGCATCCAGTCGAAATCATCAACTGGCGAATCTATATAGTCTTCCTGATAGTAGTTGTTATCAGTAAAATCTAAATCTTGATACATGCTATATTCTGTGAAAATTTTGAATTCAAATCTTTTATGCAAAGGTAAGAAAAAATATTCTATTCTCCAAATTTTTGGCTAACTATTTGAACATCAGAGTATATTTTATGGTTTTGTTTGCTGAAAAATCACAAAAAATGGTCTTACTTGTAAAAAAAGACAGACTTTTTAATAGTTTACAGGTCAAAAGGTGAGAAAGAATCTGTATTTTTTCTTGTATGATTAAAATGTTTTTTGTAACTTCGCAGCATGATTTAACGTGAATAATAATACTTATATATATAATTAAGGTGAAAGCATTTACATATATCCGGCAAGGAAAGTTTGGCTTCACAGAAAAAGTGAAGCCTACGATAATAGATGAGCATGATGCCATCGTAAGAGTAACGCTGAGCAGTATCTGCACCAGTGATCTTCATATCAAGCATGGTTCTGTGCCTCGCGCGGTACCGGGAATTACTGTTGGCCACGAAATGGTAGGCATTGTAGAGGAAGTAGGGGAGAGGGTTTCCCATGTGAAGCCGGGCGACAGAGTAACCGTGAATGTAGAGACCTTCTGTGGAGAATGCTTCTATTGCAAGCATGGATACGTGAACAATTGTACTTCTCCACAAGGCGGATGGGCTCTGGGATGCAGAATCGATGGCGGGCAGACGGAATATGTGAGGGTTCCTTATTCTACAACCGGCTTGAACAAGATTCCTGATTCGGTAAGCGATGAGCAGGCGCTCTTCGTTGGCGACATCCTTGCTACTGGATTCTGGGCTACGAGAATATCTGAAATTACGGAAGAGGATACAGTCTTGATTATCGGTGCTGGCCCTACGGGTGTCTGCTGTTTGCTTTGCACCCTGCTCAAGAATCCGAGAAACATCATCGTCTGTGAGAAATCAAAGGATAGGCGAGAGTTCATCCAGAAGCATTATCCGCAGGTGATGGTTGTTGAACCGGAGGATTGTGAGGCATTTGTCAAACAACATAGTCTGCATGGGGGAGCTGATGTGGTGATGGAGGTTGCAGGTGGACCTGATACCTTCCAGCTTGCCTGGAGATGTGCCCGTCCTAATGCCATCGTCACCATCGTTGCGATGTATGACAAGCCGCAAATGCTTCCGCTTCCTGATATGTATGGCAAGAACCTCATCTTCAAGACGGGAGGTGTGGATGGATGCGACTGTGGGGAAATCCTTGATTTGATAGCCCAGGGAAAGATAGATACCACTCCTCTGATTACCCATCGTTTCCCGCTTTCAAGAATTGAAGAGGCATACGATGTCTTTGAGAACCGCAAGGATGGCGTCATCAAGGTTGCGATATTTCCTAGCCCTTCCAACAACATATCCTAGCTCATCCAACAACATATCCTGTATCTTCCAACAACATGAAGAGGGTGAATCATAAACTTATGACACACCCTCTCCAGTTAAAGGATTTAGAAAACTGATTCAACATGAAAGATAAAAAAAAAGATCATTCTCCTTAACTTTACCGGCGTATACGACTTGGAGGCATTTGCCTCAAATAGGAATATCGTCCATGTAGATTGCCGGGATATGAAAGGGGTAGACTGCTATTGTGACGAAGAGGGTAGGGAGGAACTGCACCGCCGGTTGGCTCCTTTTCCTGCCGAGGCTGTTCATTTCATCGATTCCGGAGATTTCCACTATCTTACCGAATATTGGGTATCCAGGCTCCATGAACCTTTTTCCCTGATAGTTTTCGACCATCATCCGGATATGCAGCAACCGGAATGGGAGGGTGTTGTGTCATGTGGTGGTTGGGTGAGAGATGTTTTGGAGAAGAACCCGTTTGTCAAACACATTATCATTGTGGGGGCATCAGACGAGTTGATAGCCCAGGTGCCTGTTCACTTAAGAGAGAGGGTGTTGTTCTACAGTCAGGCAGAGATAGACCATCACCAGGCTTGGCCGTCGAAGGCTGGTAAACTTATACATGAGCCGGTTTACATATCCATCGACAAGGATGTATTGAGAAAGCAGGATGCCATCACCGATTGGAGCAATGGTGACATGACGCTTCTCCAGCTCCAAGCCGTGCTTCGCATCATCTATGCTCATGAAAAAGTGATAGGGGTAGATATTACTGGCGAATGTTCCGCAACGCTTGACTATTTCTCTGAAGTGAAAGATGCTGCAGTCAATAATCTGGCTAATGAGGAACTGCTCAGGATGATTCTGAAAGAGAATAATCTCTCTATTTATCATAATCACCCTTAGAACACGGATAGGAGAGCAGAGAATAAACGGATGAAAATGGATAAATTTGGCAGCAAAGTTTAAATTAATTATCCTTTGATGCCAATCCTGTCAAAAATGGATTACTCTAGATATACAAACCGAGACTGGCACATAACTTGCTTCTACACAGGATGAAAGCGGAAGCCAAGAGGGCAAGGGGACGGTAAGAACCCTAAGCAATGACATTTGAGGGTTTCTTGAAATCCTTGAACCTCGAAAGCCGAAGCGATCATTATTAGGATAAATACAATAAACAAGTAGAAATCCCGACAGAGCCGGAAGGCGAAGAGAGGACGAGAAAAATACAATTAGGAGGTTTTACATTATGTTGTTAGCTCGTAGAAATAACAGTGTTTCAAATTGGTTGAATAGTTGGTTTAATGATAACTTCTTTGATACAGACTTGATGCCACACATGAACGCTACAGCTCCTGCAGTTAACGTCAAGGAAAGCGCTACAGCCTACACGATGGAGGTTGCCGCTCCTGGTTTGAAGAAGGATATGGTCAAGATGAACATCGACAAGGATGGTTACTTGAATGTGTCTATCGAGAACAAGGATGAGAAGAAGGAGGAAAAGAAGGAAGAGCATTACTTGCGTCGTGAATTCTCTTACAGCAACTACTCTCAGAGCTATGCTTTACCTGAGGATGCCGATCAGGAGAAAATTTCTGCTGAGGTCAGTGACGGTGTCTTGAAGATAGAGATTCCTAAGGTAGCCAAGGAGGAGAAGAAGGAAGACGTTAAGCACATTGAGGTCAAATAATTACTCATAACGTGCTAAACAGTTTTCTTGATGACTTTCATAAGCATTAGAAAATAATTAAAACGGAGGCTAGTCCCAGCAATGGGGCTAGCCTTTTTGTTTTTTCTCATAATTACCCGATAGAATCTTTGTCATCATCCGTTACCCGTGTTTGGTCTTCTTTCGGCTGTGGCTTAGGTACGAACCCAAGGATGGCAACCAGACAGCTCATCAGCGGACTGATGATGTTGAAGAAACAGAACGGGAGATAAACGAGTGTCGGAATACCAAGAACCGTACTCTGTGTCATTCCGCAGGCAGTCCATGGAACCAGTACGCTCGTAACGGTAGCACTATCCTCCGTACTTCGGCTCAAGAGTTCCGGCCTGTATCCTCGTTCGGCATATTCATCCTTGTAGATAGATGCATTCATGATGATACTCAGAAACTGGTCGCCCATCACTAGATTGAGCAGAACGCCGGATGTCACCGTGCTGCATACGAGTGATACGGTGCTGTGGATGCTTTTCAGGAGGATGTGGGTGATGGCGTGGAGCATTCCGCTGGCTACCATGCACGAACCGAAGCACATGGCACAGAGAATAAGCCAGATGGTATTGAGCATGCCCGCCATTCCACGGGTGGCTACGAGATCATTGATGCTGTCCATGCCGCAATCTACCTGGGTATGGGTATAGCAGGTAGTCATGATTCCTTCAAAGAGATTCTTGGCGGTAATGCCGCTTTCGCCAGCTATCTTTACGAGCACTTCCGGCTGGAGAATGAGAGCACAGATGCATGCTGAAAGGGCCGAAAGCAGAAGCGTGATGAGAGATGGGGTCTTGCGGTAGATGAGCCATCCGGTAAACGCAGGAACCAGCATCGTAAGCAGGGAGATGTTGAAACCATGGCTCAGACCGGTAAGATACTGGCTGACATCCACTGGCTTGGAATCATAGCAGAGTCCGATGATGAGATAGAGTACCAGTGAGAGCAGAATGCTCGGTATGGTGGTGTAGAGCATATAGCGGATATGCGAGAAGAGGTCTGCTCCGGCTATGCTTGAAGCCAGCACGGTGGTATCGCTCATAGGCGAGAGCTTGTCACCGAAATAGGCACCCGAGATAATTGCTCCTGCCGTATAGGGTGCCGGTATGCCCAGGGCATCACCTATTCCCATCAGGGCAATACCGATGGTGGCAATGGTGGTCCATGAGGTTCCTGTCATCACCGAGATGATGCTGGAGATGATACATGCGCAGGGAAGGAAAAAGGTAGGCGACATAATCTGTACACCATAATAGATTAATGTGGGTACTACGCCACTGATCATCCAGGTGGCTGACATCATACCGATGAGCAGCAGAATCAGGATAGACACTCCTGCATCGCCCACAGTCTTTTTAATCATCTCCTCGAAGATATTCCATTTCATCTTGTAGATGGTCATACTGAGCGCTACGCATACGGCTGTAGCTATCATGAGGGCTACCTGTGATGCACCAGCCAGGGCATCATCTGGGAAGAGCTTTACTACCAGAACGATAAGGGCGATAAGTACAGCCAGTGGGAGTACTGATACGAGCGGGTGTGGTTTGTATTGCTGCTGAGTCGGGCTGAGAGCCTGAGTCCCTGCAGTTTGATTCTTTTTGTTCTTGTTGTTTTGTTCCATTGATTAATTCTCTCTTACTATGATTATTTATTCCGGATGCAAAAGTACAAAAAAGATTTCGTTTACTTTACGCTTTTACCATGTTTTTTGATGACACACTATCTTAAAATCTATGAACAGCCAGTAACACCATTGTTATTTTATGTTCACAAGCTAGAAACCTCATAGAAATAAAACCACTATAATTTTGCACCCAAAATTTTAAACAGTATTATAATGAGGATTTATGTAACTTTATTGTTGTCTGTGGCATTATCATTGCCTATGACAGCCTGCTCGGAAAAGAGCACTGGTGCTGATATAGAAGGTGTCGGCACACACAAGAAAGAACAGGTAAATATTATTGGTAAGGTAACCTGCGAAGGTAAAGGTATCGCAAATGCAGTGGTTTCTGACGGTGTGGAAGTTGTAAAAACCAACGATAATGGAGAATACAGTCTCCTTTCTAAAAAGAAATACGGCTATGTCTTCATTTCAATCCCTTCTGGATATGAAGCAGCCATCATTGGAAACCAACCACAGTTTTTCAAGCGTCTGTCAACTAAAGATACCAACATAACCGAGAAGGTGGATTTCGAACTCAACAAAGAGAATAATGAGAAGCATGCTGTACTTGCTATGGCGGATTTTCATCTGGCAAAACGAAATAATGATATCAATCAGTTTGAAAGCGTAGCAGCAGACATCAACCAGACTGCACAGGAATTGCGCTCGCAGGGATATAAAGTATATGGCATCAGCTTGGGTGATGAAAGCTGGGACGGATTCTGGTATTCCAACAATTATGGTATCAAGGAAACTTTCCTGGAACTGCAGAAAATAGAGATTCCTTTCTTCCATTGTATGGGAAACCATGATAACGATCCTTACTTCCCTGACGACAGAAAGGCTGAAGATGAATGGATTAAGATCTGCGGACCGGTATATTATTCTTTCAATGCCGGTAATGTACATTATATTATTATTGATGACATACAATATCTTAATGCTGGTGCATCGCAGGGAACCATCGGAAAGCGCAATTATAATGAAACTGTCATTCCTGAGGAACTCGCATGGCTGAAGAAAGACCTTGCTTCCATCCAGGATAAGAACACCCCTATCATGGTAGCTACCCATGCTCCTCTCTATGGTAATCCAAAACTGGGTGGTAATCAGGAAATTGATGATGATAACCTGCAAAACACGGGTGAGATAGAAGCCCTGTTTGCAGATTTCTCCTATGTCCACTTCCTTTCCGGACATACACATGTCAACTATAATGTTCAAAAGCGAAACAATATCCGTGAACACAATACTGCTGCTATCTGTGCTACATGGTGGTGGACGGGTAAACTGTCTGGCAATAATACTTGTACCGACGGAACTCCAGGTGGTTATGGCGTATATCTGTGGAACGGCAATCAGGCAGAATGGTATTATAAAAGTAGCGGTTTTGATAAAAAATACCAGTTCAGAGCCTACGATCTCAACACTACTTACATTGCTCCAGAAGTATATGCTCCTAAATATCAAGAAGATATGAAGATATATGCACAGGGATATGATGTAAAGAAAAGCAATAATGAAATCCTGCTGAATATTTGGAATTATCAGCCTGACTGGAAGATAGAAGTAACCGAAGAAGGAAAACCGCTTGAGGTAACCCGCATGGAAGGTTATGACCCGCTTCACATTATTTCTTACGATGCCAAGCGCATCAATGCTGGAGGTAAAGCAAAGGTTACCTTCCCATCTACCCCTACTGCACACCTTTTCAAAGCAAAGGCTTCGAAAAGCAACAGTACAATAAATATCAAGGTAACTGACAACTTTGGTCATGTCTATACGGAAGAAATGAAAAGACCAAAAGCATTCAACGTAAATATCAGATAATGTAGCACATAAATTCAAGAAGATATGAGACATTTTAAAAAGAGTTTGGGCTGTCTTGCCCTTGTTTCCATGGGAGGTCTTACTCCCGCAATGGCACAGATGGCTCCACGTGACTCAATTGTAGGAGCAGAAGGGAACATCAAAAAAATAAAAGTAGCAAAAGATAATAAAGAGTCTTTCACTAACCAGTCGCTCCATGAAGTGGTGGTAACAGCTTTGGGTATCTCACGCAAGGAAAAGGCATTAGGTTACTCTGTGAAAACAATCAATAACGATGAACTGACCAGTACGGTTAGTGGAAACTGGCTGGATAACATGGCTGGTAAAGTAGCTGGCCTGTCTATGGTCGGTGCAGGTACCGGTCCGTTAGGAAGCATGAGAATCACGCTGAGAGGTGACAATTCGCTCAACTACGGCAACAATAGTGCGCTCATCGTCATTGATGGAATACCGATGGATTCCGGCTCACCAACTACTGGAAGTGGTGCCAACTATGCCAATGGTGATGCTCCGGTAGATTTCGGAAGCAGTCTTGCTGATCTTAACCCAGACGATATCGAATCAGTTACCGTTCTGAAAGGAGCTGCAGCTACTGCCCTGTATGGTTCGCTGGCAGGTAATGGAGCTATAGTCATCACAACCAAGAAAGGAAGTACCAAAAAGGGTATCGGGGTAACGCTCAATTCTTCAGTCACACTTGATTATGCCAGTTATTGGCCTGATTTTCAGAAAGAATATGGCGCCGGAAGTGACAATGGATTAAGTCCATTCTGCTTCTGGACACTGGATGCCAACGAAGCTCCCGATGGTATTGCTACATACCGCAATATTTCCCGTTATGCTTTCGGAGAGAAATTTGATACCAGCAAGATGAGATACCAGTATATGTCTAAAAACTGGGAAACTGGTACCTATGAAAAACTGCCATGGGTATATGCGGACGACTGGTATACCGGATTCTTCCAAACAGGTGTGACCTGGAAAAACACCATTAGTATAGCTGGAGGTAATGGTAGAGGTACATCGGCAAGAGCATCCATCAATGACACCCGAAACACCTGGATTACACCAAACACAGGTTATCGTCAGAACTCAGTTTCGCTGGCTTTCGAGACTCCCATCAACAAGAGTATCAAGCTGACAGCCAATGTCAACTATAACCATAAGTCCAGCGACAATCTGCCTATCAGTGGATATAGCGCACAGAGTCCGATGTATGCCTTAGTATGGGGATACAACAATAATCCTATCAAGGCATGGAAAGATGAATATTTCCAGGGCAGGTACAATGCAGAGAACTACAACAATACCGATGGCACCCATGGTAATAGTCTTGTTTATCCTGCTAACGACTCGTACAACCCTTACCGTACAGCATACGAAGAGATCAATACGCTCGATCGTAATCGCATTTACGGAAATGCACAGGTAAATATCAAAATTCTCAATGGACTGACACTCAACCTGCGTTCTGCTATCGACATAACTAACGACTGGCGTACCCAGAGAAAACCTTGGTACACTCCCAACTATCAGGCAGGATTCTATCGCGAACAGAGCACCCGTTCCTATATTCTGAATCATGACTTCCTGTTGCAGTATAAAAACAACTGGCTTGAAGACCGTTTCGGACTGACGGCAGCCTTTGGTGGAAACAGTCTCGAGCGCAAGTACCGACGCACAGACATCACTCTCAATAAACTTCAGATGGATGGCGTATACAACATTACCAACCTGCCGTCTGGAGAAATTCCGGATATCTACGCCAATAAAACGAAGAAGATTGTAAACAGCTTTTATGGTTATGCTGAAATGAGTTGGGACGGCACATACTATCTGGATCTGACAGCACGCAACGACTGGTCGAGTACGCTCAGCAAGAGCAACCGCTCTTTCTTCTATCCTTCCGTATCAGCCAGCATCCTTCTCGACAGAGTGCTCAACCTGCAGGACAAGGCTCATTGGATGAATATGCTGAAATATCGCCTTTCTTGGGCGAATGTAGGTAATGATACATCACCTTATTCCCTTGACCGATATTATTCATCCACCTCATACCCGGGAAGCTATACCATGCAGGGTACCATTCCTGACGCTAATCTGAAACCGGAGAATGTAGCAAGTTGGGAAACAGGATTCGAAGGAAAGATGTTCAATGGACGCTTGGGATTCGACTTTACTGCCTACCACACAGCTTCAACAAACCAAATTCTTACTGTTTCTGCCGATCAGATTACAGGTGCTACAGGATACAAAATCAATGCTGGTAAAATTACGAACCAGGGTATTGAACTGTCTCTCTCCGGCACACCGGTAAAGACCAGAAACTTTTCATGGAACATAGACATGAACTGGTCTAAAAACTGGAACAAGCTGGTTTCGCTGCAAGACGACTGGGATCCGCAAACCCCGTTGCAGACCAGTATGGGAACAACAATCGGAAGCCGCGTATATGTATATTCCTACGTAGGTCAGCAGATGAACTACATCTACGGAAGGGGTTACCAGCGCGCACCGGAGGGTTCTTATTATACAGATGAAAACGGCAACCAGATTGACTGTTCCGGTATGAAACTGATTGATAAGAATGGTTACCCTATGCTGGATACTAGCCCTACCCGCCGTATCGGTAAGGTTGATCCTGACTGGAAAGCCGGAATGACTCAAACCTTCAGATATAAGAATCTCACCTTGGCCATGGTATTTTCTGCCCAATATGGAGGTCATTGCTTCTCGGTTACCAACTTTGCTCTCTCCTATCAAGGAAAGTTAAAGAACTCACTTGAAGGCAGATACGATGGCCTTGTTGTAGATGGTGTGTACAAGGATGCGGATGGCAATTATCACAAGAATACTACCATCGTGGACAATATACAGACCTATTACAACTCTTATGTCTGGAACCGAAACAACACCGAGGAAAATACGTTCAATACATCATTCCTCAAATTGAAGATGGTACGACTCGACTGGCAGTTGCCTAAGACATGGCTCAGTAAGAAAAACTGTCCTGTGAAGTCTGCCCAGATTGGAGCTTATGCCACCAACCTGTTCTGTCTGACCAGTTTCCCACAATACGACCCAGAGGTGGGAATGGTAAATGGCGGCGATGTTCATTCCGGTATCGAAACTATGTCGTATCCTATGACCCGTTCATACGGCGTTAACGTAAAATTATCATTCTAACACAATAAGTTGATTATGAAGAAAATGAATATATATTTCTGCGGTTTAGCAGCATGCATGCTTGCTATGGCAAGCTGTACAGATAATTTTGACGAGACCAATACGAATCCTAACAAGATAACGGTGTCGAGCGGCAAATTGGAAGCTTCCGCTATGTTTGAGCAAACTCTCTATGGAAGTGCAAACTTCTTTACATATTATTCCTGGTTTTGGTGTGATGAACTCATTCAGCATACAGCCCATACTGGCGGAACCACCCGTCAGGAACATCGCTACTTTATAGGAGACCAGAACTTTAAGGCTCTTTGGAATACCTATTCAAGATATGCCAGCAATGATGTCAACATGCTCAATCTGGCTAAGGCACAAGGTGCTTCCTATCTCCAGGCGGTTGGACTTACCATGAAGGTTCTGTTCATGTCAAACCTTACCGATATCTATGGAGATATCCCTTACAAGGAGGCTTTCAAGGCGGAAGAAGGAATCAAACAACCTGTGTTCGACTCTCAGGAAAGTGTGTATCAGCAGATGTGTGCCGAACTGGAAGAGGCAAACCGTATCTATGCCTCACAACCCTACGTAGATGAGAAAAACAGAAAGTTGGACGGAATGTACAATTTCGATATGGCAAAATGGCGCAAATTCAACAATTCTCTGTATCTCAGACTGTTGTGCCGAATCAGTGGACGACAGGAAACCATAGTGGATGGTACTCACAATGTGGCGCAGAAGATGGCTGAAATCGTAAGCAGTCCAGAGATTTATCCTGTTTTCGAATCCAATGAAGACAATGCCACTGTCCATTATACCGGCATAGCTCCGTATACAAGCGAATTTGATAATACTTCCTATACAGAATCTTCCTTTACAACAGGCAGTTATAAATTGACCGACCAGATGATCAAGATGATGGTCATCAAGGATGCAACCAATGCCAATGTTGACCTATATACAGATCCTCGCCTGCCAATTATCGGAAGAAAGAAAAGAGAATATTGGGCTGGTACTATAGCCGGAGCTGCCATGGGTGAAGAATCAAACAATGGCGACAAGAATGCAGCCTACCTGAACTATAAGGTTCTATGCCGTAACAACAGTGATGAATGGTTCATGGACTATGCCGAAGTGGAGTTTATCCTTGCCGAAGCCGCACTCAAGGGACTGATTCCTGGAGGAGAAACTGTTGCCAAGGCTCACTATGAAAAAGCCATCACGGCATCGCTCCAGAAATGGTCTGACTTCGCATCACCAGTTGATCCTACATTAGCCATTACGGCAGAAGGAATCCAGACTTTTCTCAACTCCAGTCTGGCATCCTGGGATCAAGCCACCACACTTGAGGCAAAGTCAGAACTGATCGGTAATCAGAAGTATCTGGCTCTTTTCTGGACAGGTATGGAAGATTGGCATGAATATCGCCGTACAGAATATCCGAAACTCACAGTAGGAAGCGGTTGCGTGTACAACGATATGATTCTGCCTACTCGCTTTGCTTATCCAAGCACTACAATAGCTACCAACAGAGTACATGCCGACGAAGCCCTCCAGAGAATGGGCGGTGAAAATGATATGAAAACCCCAGTATGGTGGAGCAAGAAGGCGATAGAGAAATAAAGAATTAAAAGTAAAATACGAAAATCATGATGAAAAAAAATATCATATCCAGTTGCTTTACCTTTGCCATTTCCCTGGCAATGACACTACTTGCATCTTGCGCAAGCGACAATGATGAAGCATGTTACTTCAAAATGGAAACCGAGCAAACGCAGGTAAACGTACCAGCAGCTGGTATTTCGAAGTCTAAACTGGCGAAAGTTGTCATCCGTTCAAACAAAGACTGGAATATTCAACTGGAAAATCCAGATGATGCACAATGGGTGCATCTCTTCGCCAACGAAGGTAGTGCCGATGGCATCTTCCGCTTTTGGGTGGATAAAAATACTGAGTTCATATCCCGTTCTGCACGATTGTTTTTTACTGTAGATGGTCAGAAACAGGATGTTCCTTACACCATAGAGCAGGCTGCTGATGTTCCTACCATCGCAATTGCCAATGCTGAGAATGGATATAAGGTCCTGGCTACGGGTGGACAGATCAAGGTTCCTGTCAGTCATAACATAGAATGGACTACTCAGTTGAAAGATGAGATGAACCAACAGCCAGACTGGATAAAAATAGATTCCTGCGGAACAGACAGCATTTATCTTACTCTCGATAAAAATAATGATGATACCCGTTCTGTCACCCTGACCTGTAACGGTGTGGGAGAATATGCTTCCGTCATGAGTTCTACCATCATCACACAGGCAGATGCCGGCATCTATCTCAACGAGCGCTTCGACTGGATGCAGGAAGGTAAAGAGGATTATTATTACAACTATCCGGAACAAGGTATTGCCGTATGGACAGAAGAAGAATTATCACATGGCTGGACTACGCTAGGCATCTCAAATCCATGCCTGTATGGTGGACTCGGCTATCTGAAACTGGGAAAGACGAATGTGGCAGGTGATGCCCTGTCGCCAAAATTGAGCAATATAGTAGGAACTTCCGATGTGGAAGTTACATTCAAGAGTATCGGATATGTTTCCAAGGGTGGAGCCAAGGATGATGGTGTCATGAGAGTGATGATAGAGGGACCAGGAACGATAGAAGGTCAGGATCTCGTAGATATGACAGTTAATGATAAATCATATCGTGCCGCAACATTCGATATCACGGTTTATCCGAATTCTTCAAAGAATGAAAACGGCGAAGACTACAATCCTTGGATGCAACCTGGCGCCACATTTACCTTCCGCATTAAGGGAGCCACCAAGGATACCCAACTGCTGTTCGTGGGTGGTGTTGCATGGAATAGTGGTCTGAACGGAAAGGGGAAAGGCAAGAATCGTCTCCTCTTGGATGATATAAAGGTAAAGGCTATATAGTTTTTCCAACAAGACAAGTATATATAAACGAAAGAGGGTGTGTCATGGAATATGACACACCCTCTTCTTGTCCGTTTTGAAGAAATTGCGTAAATAATTGTATATCTTCCTGTTAAGCATATCTATATTACTTTTTTAAACCATATTTTATAGGTTTTACGGAACTTTTCCAACCTATTTTAGACTAGAAATGGAGCTTTTCCAACCCTTTTTAGGGCAATTTCTGCCACTTTTCCAACTTCTAGCCGCTGCAAAGATACTATTTTTCTCCGAAACTCTTCTATTTAAACAAGAATATTTTCTCAAAATATCACAAATTAAACCAATCGGTTAAATACACGCACGCATAGTCCGTTAGGTGTTAGTGGATACGCAAGTCCGTTAGGCGTTCCTGCGGATTTGCAAATCCGCAGGAACGCCTAACGGACTGTCTCGTTTTGCCCACAGTTGCCCAAGCCTTTGGGCATCTTTGCCCAACTACGTGGGGCATCTTTACCCAAGGTTTTGGGCACGGTTACCCAAGACTATGGGCATCCGTACCCATGTACGTGGGTATGGAAACCCGTGTACATGGGTATGAGTATCCATGGGCGTGGGCAGAATTGTTCTGCTTCAGCGCGCTGCTTGCTAGGGCGTGGCAATAGGTGGCATTAGGTGGCAATAAAAACAGGGGCTATTGCCACGCGTAAAACGCTATATACCAATAGGTTAACCATGAGTGTGGCAATAGTGGCATTAAAATAGAGAAAAAAATATTTTTCCTCCATTCAAAATCTGCTGATGAGAAAGGCGGAAATCATGTAGCGGCTTGCCATTGAGTGTTAAAGATTTTATACGATAACTACCTGATATACTGGCTGGTGCAGAGATTTCGAAGCGCTTTCCGTTCTCCAGATTCAGCGTAACTTTCTCGAAAGAAGGCGTACCAATATAGTAAAAAGGGGTGCCTGGACATGCCGGATAGAAGCCTAAAGATGAGAAAATATACCATGCAGAACGCTGTCCTGTTGCATTTTCACCCGAAAAACTGTCGTTTTCCAGTATCTGATGCACCCTTTCCTGCGTTTTCTCCGGCGCACCGGCTGCCGCATAGAGATATGCCAGATGATGGCAAGGCGAATAACTGTGCTGATACCATCCCTTATCAAACATCCTGTCTAATCGGGAAATCACCTTACCGTTGCTCACCAGCACCTCCACCTGAGGATGCGCCTTTCTCTCCTTCTTCTCCTTTTTATCAATCAGTTTCTCCTTCTTGTCCATCGGCTTACTGTCATGAATCACCTCAAACAGACCGGCGATATTCTGCGGAACAGACCAGGTATCCTGACAGGCAGAACCTCCCAGGATATTACTCTTACCTGAAAACAGATCTTTATCTTCCGCCCATTTTCCATTCTCATATCTTCCGTCAGCCCAGCCCGAAAGCGGGTTGATTACGTTGCGCCAATTCTCTGAACGGCGCATCAGTACCTGATAATCATCCTGATACTGTTGGCGGAGCGTAGCATCCTTGCAGGAATCAAGCAGCAGCTTTGCCATCTGCGCCACGGCAAAGTCATCGTATGCATACTCCAAGGTGCGCGAGGTAGAAGCGGTAGCAGAACCGGCCCCCTCCTCTACCGGAAGATAACCATTCGTCATATAGGAAGTGATGGAGCGGCGCCCCTTTCCGGAACGGTAATCCTTGGCAAGATAAGGAGTAGAGAAGGCATTCATGCGCATTCCCTCGTAAGCCTTCACGGCATCAAAGTTGCGGATGCCCTTGACATAGGCATCGGCAAGTGCTATACTGGCATCATCGCCCAGCATCTCCCTCTGCCCGCAGTTGGCAGTTGGAAAGACAGGCATCCAGACGCCATCCTGATACATCTTTACCAGAGACTGCATCATCTCTCCCGACAGCATCGGGGTAAGAAGATGATAAAGAGGCAACTGTGCGCGGTAGGTATCCCACATCGCAAAGTCGCCATATTGCAGTTCGCCGACATCACTCAACTCATGGGGAAGAAACGAACTGCGGTACAGGGCGGTATAAAAGCGGTTCACCTTCGCCGTATCCTGACTCTCCACATCGATGGTATGCAGACGTTCGCACCACAGGTTGGCAGCATACTCCATCATACTGTTGAAGTCCAGACCGCCGTACATATAGTTTTCGGCATTGAGATTGGTCACCGCCTGGTCGCGCGAAGTAAAGGAGGTAGCCGACATCCATTCCATCGCCTTTCCAGTCTTGCCCCTGAAGGTGAGCCAGATTCCGATACCCGGCTTGCAGGTCATCATCAGTCCCTTTCTTTCCGCATGCGCTTCATCAAAGACACCATAGTCAATCAGCTCATCTTTATCATAAGCCAGCACGAAATGTCCCCCGAAATCATCCGGTTTTCCCCACCCCTGATATACATGAGGCGCCGGATTATAGGCATAAACCACATGGTTTACAGTATCAATCTCGATGGTTCCCTGACCGTCATCATTATTGGGCTGGATAACGAGATGAACCAGCTCGTCCTTATCGGGCGTAACACGAAGCATGGAGGTATGGCTCAGGGCAGTCATCTCTGCCTTCAGATGCTCATCCTTCAGCTGGACACCATAGTAATGGGGATGCGAAACCTCATCCTGATGACTGAAAGCGGTGGAACGCTGAGCGGGCTGCAGACGGAGTTTGCCTCCCAGAGCAGCAATGGTGAAAGAGCCGTAATCCCGTTTCTCGCCACCTCCCGGCCAATGGCTGCACCGGAATCCCTGCAACAGCGTATCCTTCTCATCATAAGGTGCCACACAAGGCTGCTCGGAATCCCGGGTCTGTGGAGTCCAGAAGTTCTGGCCGTTCGGAACCAGTACGGCAGGAATTGCCTGTCCCGCTCCTTCCATCGTCTGGATGGCATAGAGCTGGCGTACATGTTCCAACTGATGGATGCGCTGGTGCATCTCCTGCTTCCATTCTTTCCAGGAATAATAATGAGTGCCGTAAATCACCTGTCCTACAGGCGAAAGCATGATATCTCTCTCGTTCAGCATGAACTTCACCACCACGCTGTCCTTCCGGTTCTTGTAGAATATCATCTGCAGGTTGGCTCCCATCGGAACCACACGGTCCATCCTGTCTGTCTCTGCACCGAGTACTACCTGGTCGGCGTCTTCACGGGCACCGGCAGGAGGCAAGGTGGCATCAAAAAGAAGAGACAGAAGCCGGTAGAGGGCTGTATCATGGCCGAACCGGAGGGTGGCTGATGACTGGGAAGAGCGCAAGGCGGCATCGGCATCGGTTTCGATGTTCTGCCAGAGCGAGATGGCGCTCCGTGCCGGAATCTCTTCATTGGTAGCCATACTGCCGTTGGTAATGTTCATGCGGAGATTGTTGGCTTGATAGATGGCACGGAATTCGGCATCGGTAAAGAGCGCATTCAGACTGTCTTCCATCTCCTGCGGATAGGCAGCAAAGTTCAGGCCCACATCCTGCAGGGAGGAGGTGAGTCCATACATTTCGGTCATCAGTTTCAGGGGTTCATCTATTTTTGCGGTGTTCTTGAAGAGCTGTTTTAGGAAGCGGCGTGGCGAAACCTGGGCCTTCACATTGGTGCGTTTCTTCAGCGCCTTCAGTTCGGGAGATTCGTAGGCTATCCAAGCCATATCGGCAGAATCGGTCTTCACATCCAGATGCAGCTGGGGCTGTAGACTCCGCAGCTGGGAAGTGAAGGCGAGCATACTCTTGGCGCAGCGGTCGGAAACGCTGGAGCGTGCCTTTACCTGGTGGCCGGCAGCAAAGATTTGTGGATAATGGGCATACATGCGTCGGGCGATGCCCTGATGCTGGAGTTCACCCAGTCGGGTCAGTTTGCCGCCGTTTCCTCTTGCATTCTCACATATCCGCTTCACGATACTCTTGATTTGAAGTCCGAGCGGAGTAAGATTGCCGTCATCAGCAAACTGCTTTTCTATCCAGAGATAGCGTGAATCCCTCGACATCCATCGCGAGCCATGGCGCCCGTAATGACTGATATAATAAGGTGAGAAACCGGCAGGTGCCTTCACAGCTGCAGAATCAGTTCCGGCAGCATCCGTTACAGGATAAGCATAATAGATGCCTCCCATTTCCCTGCGGCTCTGTGCTTGCAGTCCCAGGCAGCAAACCAGCCATAAATATATAAGATAACTTACTTTCTTCATAATAGATAAAAACGGAGAAAACCGCTGTTTATTATGATTTTCTGAACTTTCGCATATCAGGAGTTAAGGAAGTTAAGGAAGTTAAGGAGTTAAGACGTATGTCTTGCTGCTTAAAAGCTACGCCAAAAAAGACTATTGTCTTAACTCCTCAGCGACCGTAGGGAGCGATAACTCCTTTAACTCCTTTAACTTCTGAACTTGCGAAACTTGCCTGTTATTTCTCGGATTTGAATATTTTAGCGCGAATTATTTCTCGGATTTGAATATTTTAATTATCTTTTTGACTGATATTCAGATAATTATAGATATGGCAGAATATATAAGAAGAAAAAGGGGGAACCAACGCTTTGGCTCCCCCTTTTGGGTTCTTAATAATTCCCTATTGATATTTAAAAAACTAGAATATACTATCTTACGGCAATCTTCTGACCCTTTGCCTGAGCACAGGACTGGGTAGATGCCTTCACAATGTAAATGCTGGATGGAACACGGAGAATCATTCTCTGCTTATCAGGCAACTGATAACTGTGAACCATCTTGCCATCCATTGTAAATACCTGAACCTTGTCGAGCTTCTCACCACCCAGAGCAGAAACAACAATCATGCCGGCAGCTGGTGAATAAACCTTCACCGGTGCACTCTGCTCTTCAGCCTCCATGCGGTCGATGCCGGTTGTGGTACGGGTCTGGGTGAGGAAGTATCTTCCGTGGTCACCTGCCTTCACCTTCACAGCCTCGCCATCATGAAGTTCGGTAAAGCTTGCCGATGCAGCATCGTAGAGATAAACAGGAGCATCGAGCTTGTTCACACCCTTCAGGGTAAGTGAAACCTCTTCAGCCTGCTGGCTCACGATACCCAGCGGAATCCATGACAACTCCGGAACCGCATTCACAGCCACCGCCTCGTTGCCGGCAACGGTATAAACCTGCGGAATATCCTTCAGATTCTGATCATACAGCAGATTCACATCCTCCTGATCATCATAGTCGGCAGAAGCCTCCGGACGCAAAGCGATGCGTGCCCTTGATTGCTGGCCGCTGGAATTCTCTGTCGTCGCTTCAATACTCTTTACATAGTCAGATGCCATCAACAGACCAGGAGTAATGGTGCGATCAACACACATCGTAGAAGTGAATCTTACCTCTCTAATAGTAGTGCCAGCATTCTTCTTAACAAAGAACGACTGGGTAGGCTGGATAGCGTAGTTCTTCATATCCTGTTCTGTACCGGAAATCGCCTTCACCTCACCATTCTCTACAATCCAAATCGCGTTCTGCAAACCAGAATTTGCCTCGAAGAACTTAGCCATTGAGATAGAGCAGGTATATGGATTCGCCACGAGATAGAATCCGCTGGTGTTATCTGTTCCCAAGCTCTGAGTCATCTCTGCGAGATGCTTTGCCTCGTTGTTGTAAGCAACGAGGAGTTTGCCATGACCAGCCTTTCCTACTTGTACTGATTGACCACCAGAAGTCGTTGTTCCATCATAATCGTAGTACTGATAGCTAGTATCAGCCTTCGGCAAACGGAGGAGCGCATTCGTAGTCTGATCCTTTGGCAGGAGCGCATTACCCGCCTTGATAGAGAAGCCACCGAAGGTTCCGTCTGCAGCATAGCTCTCATCCACCTTATTATATACATGGCTCCAGTAACCGAGATTCATATCAACATCTCCAGTAACAGCACCAGTAGGATAATGGGATGCAGAATAATCACCATTAGGAGTGATTTCCTTCACATCACTCTTCATCCAGGCTCTCTGATATACCGGATACTTGCTACGGCTATACGTATCAGTATCAAACGTGATATCAGTAAACGCCTTGGTTTCCTGTCGGCCATTACTTGCCGGCACATACATATCACCGGCGTAGATATACTGCAGAGGTGAAGCCATGGTGTACCACTTGTTAGGCACCAGCTCCTTCTCTACCCAAGCCTTGTCATATATCAGATAGCACTGGTCGCGAAGCTCGCCCTGAGGCTTGAAGTAAATCTGATGGCAGGTATTGCCATAGAACTTCTCGCACTTCAGATTACCGTCAGCATCCAATCCCTTCTTATCAGCATCTGCCTCATTCCAGAACGCCATGATATCATACCGGATATACTTCGTTGCCTCATTACCCTTACCGTTAGTCAGTTTGGTAGCAATCTGATTGGTGCTACGGTAAACGATGTTACCGAGGTCAGGGAATGGCAAACCATTCAAGTTGTCAATCGTTACCTTGGTAAACTTCATTGGCACATAGCTGTTCAGCGTAGGAATATCCTGGGCCGAAGCTGGTGTACTAGACATGCTACTTCCATAAGGCAGATAATTCTTATACCCATTATCATACAATTCTGCAGATGATGAGCGATGCCAGTTGGCATCATTATTCCAGTTGGCATTCATACCGCCATCGGCAGTAGGAGTCCAGGTAATGAACTCCGGTACTATCTTCACCTTGAGATAAGACTCACCAGGGCAATTGGTAGTTGTCGCAGAAGCTCCTCTCTTCTCGTAAGCGAATCGGAGAACATAGTAATATCCCTCATGGAAATCAGCAACTGCAGCATCATCAAACTTGAGATTGAGGGTAGCCTGAGTCTTTTTATCAAAAGCAAGCAACTCAGGCTTCTCCAATGTTGCAACCGGAGTATTCAACTTCTTTTCCCATAAAGGATCGTTCGTAGATGTAACAATTACGCTCTGCGAATTAACAGCAGGAGTCTTACTATCATCAATGAAAGTAAGAGGCTCAGTAATAGCTGATCCATCTCTCATAGTAGCACTATGAAGAGGTACCTTCAAATATCCATTAGAAGCCTTCAACTTCTCCAACTGTGGCAAACCGATACGAAGCGAAGCCTCATAATCGCCATCGTTGAACGGATAATCTACATCGTTGAAACCGAAGTTAAGCTGTGGACCATCCAGCATCACACGCAATGGGACTGCTATTGCACCAGGACACAACAGATACTTTTTACCGTTGAGCGTACATTCAATATAGCCATCAACTTCCGTACCCTCTGGCTTCATGTATATATTATGAGTATCACCCAAAGGAAGCCTATCCCTACTGATGGTGATTTCATTGCTAGCTGCTGCAGAAGGATCCACTTTATTAGCTGCACCAGTACCATCAATATACCAGATGAAGTTAACACCATCCAATGTAATCTTACCACCTGTATTAGGATCAGTTGTAACTAATTGTCCCTTGATTTTAACAGAATAGCTTCCTGCTTCATTACAAGGAATCTTATAATCCGTAATGACATTACCCTTTGTATCAGTAATGACTGGATGCTGGCTAACCATGTCAAACCAGTTACTGTACAACGAGCAGACTTCTGCAGGAGACCCCCAATTGGAGTTGCCTGTTGTTGGGTCAGGAGTTTCTGTAGCTACAGATACATAATACTTCTTACCTACTTCAAGACGATAATCTCTATTACTGATAACGATATAAGTTTCACCTTCACTATCCTTCTCAATCATAGGAGTACCATCTATAGTATACTGATTGCAAGTTTCCTCTGAATCGAATACGTCAACAGCTCCATATTTATCGCTCTTGTAAGTAAAATCATTTGTAGCATGTTTCTGTTCCGTCTGATAGTAATCAGTACCTTCTACAGGCTTACCATCCTCATCGACAAAACGGAAGTATATTTTAGTCTGTCCTTTATGTCCGGTAATTGCATTCAAAGTCTCATGGATAGCACGAATCTTCAGCTTGATATTTCCTGTTGCAGCACCATCACAAATAGGCTTCTCCTGAATCACCTGAACCTTAGCAGGCGCAAGATACATACGGATATCGTCTATGGCATAGTCGGCACCTAGAGTACCCTTACAGTAATTATCAATCTCCAGTCGGAAATCAGAATACTGCTCTACATTTGACTCTTTTTGCAAAGTGATCTTACCATATACCTGATACCATGTCGCTTCTTCCTCACTATCTCGATTACCTTTAAAATCTCCAGATGAAAAACTATGTATCAAATGTTTCTCAACTATCTCACCATTGACATTTCTATTAACACCAAATAGTTTAAACATAATCTGTGGCTTAGTAGACTTATCTGTCATGTCAGCAACAGCCGCAATAAAAATAAGCTGCTGTCCTGTACAGAGATCTGCCGTAAAATCTGAAGCTGCGATTTTTCTACTTTCATCAGATGCATCCACATAGAGGAAATGACCATATTGAGAACCATTGGTTGTCTCATACGTCTTATCATATAATACCAAATTTTTATCAGTATTCCACCAAAGATACTTTTCACTACTTGTAGAAACGCTACTAAGATTTGCAGACTTATACAAGCAATAATCTCCATGAAGTGGAGAATGACCGATAGTCTTCAGAAGACCACCATAATTAGTAGCATCGTAGTCGATCAAATCACGATATACGAAACTATAAGCACGGCGATCCCATTTAGATGGTAAACGGTCCTGGTTGTTATCTGGAGTTGTAGGAGCAGCCACAGTCTGTTCTACATCATCATCATCAAATGTAATTGGCTTGGTAGCCATTTTATAATGTTCATCAAGATAACTAATCAGTCTGTTATTCAATCCTGCTTTAACGATCTCATCTTTAGTCATCGGATGATTATTCATGAATCGAACATCAAAGTTGGCTATAGGGCAACGATTTCCGTCTTCATCCATAGCATATGCAACTATGAATACTGGATCACCATATTCAAATGTAAAATTCTTGTCAGCCCCACCATTATATACAGACGTCCAGTTTTTGTTAAGATTTTCCATCTTCAAATCAAAGAAGCGGTCGGTCTTGGTACCTAACAATAGACAATAGGTCTTGGTCTTATCATACGCCCACCATTCAACCTTAGTTGTCTTGCATAATGTATTTTTATCGAAATTGGAGTCTACGAGTTTGTCCGTTTCATTTACATAATATACCCGATTAGTAAAACCCTTAAAAGCTCCTACGCTCTGATATACACCATTAGCTAATGGATGAAAATAATATTTTGTAGCATCAGACAAATCCAGTCGAAGAGTCACTGAAGAACTATTATCCTTCATACCAACTGTTATATACTTTCCATCCTCATAGGTTCTATAACCTGCTCTTTCTGAATTATTGCCAATAGCTGTATTCATAATATCGTCTGCTAACTTCTTGGCAGAACGGATATGGAAAATGTATCTGATAGAGAGCGTAGGCTCATGCTCAAGATAAGTTTTTGATGCATCCAAACCATCAATATAACGGCTCACATCACAGGCGATATCTTCACCAGGCCAATCTTTAGACGAAGCTCCTGCAGGTGCAGTATATGTAACACCAATATTACTGCTTGTCGGAAACGCAGAAAGATTATAAGCAAACAGTCCATAGTCGTTACCTCCTGATTTTATATGATTCAGAAAAGTTGTGCCAGTTCCTGTGTTAGGATTTAAATTAGCACTAGCTCTATCTGTTGTAAAATTGTACCATCTGAAATAGCCCTGTGGTTCAAGAGCATCACTGCCATTATGATACTTATCGAAAGGCAGCACCAACTCAACTTTCTCATTATCATCTTTCACATAGACATAGTACTCCCATTCAGCAGTTTGCTGCATACCATTTTCGTCAAATGCAGTATTTGCATGGCCTTTATAATGATTGAAAGGCATGCTATACTTTGTTTCTAACGTAATATTATACAAAGCATCCAAAGTAGGCTCATTCTCAACAACACCATATTTTGAAGTCAATTCAGAGAGATTTTTGGAAATAACAAAAGATAATTTTATGTTATCCCAAGACTCTCCACTAGGTAACTCTAAGGTAGCATCCAAGTCATTTGACTGGATAGAGGAACCTGTATTATTAAAGTAAATATAGTCAAAATCATTACGCTTCTGTATTTTTCCTGAAGAAACAGTAAGATTATCTACTTTAGTACCATTTGTATGCTTTACAGTCCAACGAATATAGATGTCCTTAATATCTTCTTTAGCTGAAACTCCCAAAATAGTTTTAAGTTCATCATATATAGAAGACGCACTGAAGATACATTTGTTTCCTTCTTTTAAGGCATAAGTAGATTTCACCAAAGTAGGATCTGTTGCCTTGGTGAAAGTTACAGCATCAATATCACTCTGAGAATAAAGCTGATAAGTTATAGTAATATCAGAAGTTTCTTTATCTGACTCAAAATCATTTGTATTTGATGCCTTAAATATAATTTGATACCCAGATAAGTCTAATACGGTATTAAAGAAGGTAAAATTATAAAGTGTTTCTTGATTACCCCATGAATAATCTTTCTGTGAAAACATATAATAATTTCCACTTTTTTTGACTCCACCCTTATTATTATAATCATTAGGAACATTGTCAGGAGCAGTGTGTCCCCATCGAGCTAAGCCAAAATTATCTAAAGAAACTTGATTGCCATCTTTATCTTTAAAATAAATCAAAGCATAATCGTATGCAAAAGCATTATTCTTCCACATGATGTCACATAAGTTAATGTTAACCTTATGTACATCATTTAAAAAGACATTCTCTCCCCATATAGCATTTGGCAGCAATGCAAGCATTGCTACCAACATATATCTCATTACACTATTAAAAATCTTAGACTTAAACATAAGCTTCAATGTTTTTTAATATTTGTATTATTGTTTACATATCCAAAATGCACCGTTATGGCGTCTTGCTGTGTACCAGGTTAAATCCTGAGAGATGGCTACCCGATATACTAGCGTTGGTGCTGTTGTGGTTCCGTCATCCACTTTTACAGAAAGCTGATAGATGATAGGACCTATCTTCTTGCCCAACTCACCTAAGGTTTCTGCCTCAATTCTATCTTTGCTAGAAACGATATATGGTATCGTACTGAAGGCTTTTGATTCTGCTCCAGTCTCCGATTCCGAGAGTTTCGTCCACTCAAGATTAGTGAAAGGGACAGATGAGCCATCACTATACTTCGTAACAGAAGGAACGATATGGAACTCCTCTAAATCATGGAAAATGAGATTGAGCTGTTTTCCATCATCTTTCAATGCCGGAGTTGAACCAACGGATCCAAAGTCCTCTACCTTGAGACGAAGCTTGTAATCGCTCAGCGCCAACTTTAATACATGATGGTCGTTGCGGGCTATCTGATTCCAGTCGGTATACATGAAATATCGTTGTGAACCAACATTCGTTTCGAGCGTTACAACAAAGTAAGGATAAGCTTTTCCGGCTTGACTCTCGTTGACATAGAAAGAAACCGAACGGCTGTTATCTGTATCATAATCGGTTGTGTTCTTGGCTACCGTCAAACCAATCGCATGTGTAAAATCATCTCTTTTAGCATTTTCTACCAAATTTGGCGCTTGGGGAACATTCGCAGATGAAACTGGCTTTGCCGGAAGCAACTTGACATTTTCTGTTCCTGTAGCAGGATTGCTTGTAATATCACTGATACTCACATTATTTACAGTAATATCTTGACCTGTCATGTTGCGGAACTTGAGCGTAATCTTGGATAGCATTCTTACTACATATAAATCCTTGACATCCGGTTGGCCGTCAGACTTGATAGTTACCTCCTGTTTATTACTCATAGGAATACCATTCGCAATATTCCAATCATTACCATTGACAGCAAATGATTTGGAATCGAAGTCAGGAGAACGAGAACCCTCCGTAATCGTACCGAGATCAGCATCTGATATATTGGCAAAAGAATAGACCGTATAAGTGGTTCCTGCTTCCAAACCGGTAACTGTTACAACATCTTTCTTATCTTTGCCTGCTGCTACGGATGGCTGCTTAACTACTTTCGCTACCGTTCCATCAGACGACTTTACAAAGACAACTGTCCAACTCTTCATGTTCTCTTCTTTAGAACCGTCCTCCCATGTATTGGGGCTTCCTGCAGTATTGGTTTCTGCACGGGAAGAAGCAGAACTTCCTGACACTGGAGACAGATTAAAATGGAGATTATATGTCTTGTTGGTGATACTTCCCGGATCAGAAGCATCACTATCTGGCGAACATGCTGCAAAAGTCAGAAGCAGCATCACCAGGCAAGCCATATATTTCATTATATGTTTTCTCATTTTAGTTATACTTTGTAAATTAATCTTAGAGTTTAATATATTACTTCCCCATGGTCGTAATGTGCCCAAGGGACTACATGTATGGTCAACTTGATACCTTTAGACTTTCCTTCAACACCATCTACCTTTACCTGATAGATATTGTTGCGAACAACACCAAAATGCATCGGGTCAGCGGTGGTTCCACTTCCTGAAGGGTCGCTATGACGGAGCGTATAGGTATATTCCTTATCTTTTCCTATAGAACCAGCTTTAGGCTGTTTCATGGTTGCATCCCATTCTGTTTCTTCATAATACTTGCCTTTAAAGATAAGGCCAGTAGAATTAGCCTCGGTGTTATTGGTGGTTGTATTCTCCATCACATAATCGAGGATGTAAGATTTAGTAGAAGCAACCTCCTGTACATTATATAGAGATGCAGGACCTTCGGCTTTTGCGAGAGTAAGACCTGCACGATCCTTTGTCCAAGGGCAAACCACATAATTAGTTGCTTTATTGTCTGCATCTTTGGCTTCTAATCCGAAATAAGTAACAGAAGATACAGCTACATCTGAAGATACTCGCTTTATCAGGTATTCTCCTGATGTCATAACCTTGGTAGGAGTAACAGATTCGAGCTTAAAGCCACCTATTACATTCGTACCATCCATTACGTTATAATAATAACCTTGACTTGTACCATCAAAAGTAGCAGTTGGAATGATATCGATACGGGCAGCCAGACGCTCGATGTCTACATCTACCAGATAGGGATTTGTTTCTGTTCCACTACCAGATGTTCCAGAGAAATCAATCTTTGCATCTTTCTTTGATGACATAACGAAATCTGAGAAATTGGCGATAACATCATTGCGGGTGCAAACCTTATCCATTTGCATATCTCTGATTTCGCTTATCTTCTTTCCTTTACATTTGGAAGTCATGTCACCAGCATTGGCGATAACCAAAACATGATAGTCTTTGCCAACAATGATAGGATCTATTTCTCTTGGAACGGTAGTATAAGTTGCATCGCTGCCGGAAGAAGTTGTAACCTTATTTAAATTGGTGAATGTATATACATAATCTATTATAGCATTATCATCCGACAGGTCATCTTTATCAGATTCATATAGTAAGACTGCAAGAGAATTGACATCATTTTCATGATTGATTCCTGGTTCTCTTCCATCTCCTTCTTCACCTCCTTGAGGTCCTGATGTTGCCCTACTCGCTCGTGTATCTCCACTACCTTCCACCGTTACCTTTACCTGCAGATATGCCTTCATATCTTTGCTTGGCAGAGGCAAATCACTAGTAGTGTCACTTGCACAGGATGCAAACGACATAACCAGCAAAAGGGCTAGCAATGAGAGGGTTATAGTTTTCATTTTAAACATACACTTTCTTTTTATATCGGCTTGCTGAAAGCCGGGTAGGACATGTTAATGGAGTTCTTCGAACTGGATGCGCTTGCTCCAACTCAGCACATTCACGCTGATGGTAATGTAGCAATACTTGAGCTTGCCACCCTGGATAAAGAACTGAAGTTTGTAATCGTAGGCACGGTCTAGAAATTCCTGTGCACTGTAACTGTACTCCTCGCTTGTGCGAAGACGACTCAAGAGGTCTGGCAGGTCTACATTGACTACCGTATTTCCGGTCTCCTTACTCTTAATCAGGAGTCGGCCATCCAGGTTGTAATCTTCGTGCTTCAGAATGCGGGAAGTCATAAAGTCAGCATGGGCTATCTTGCCCTGCTCGTCCTCATCTACTGTATTCCATGTGGCATGAGGGGTATAAATGAGTTTACGGCTCTCATCGAGAGAATTGTCCCAAAGGATGCGGGCATTATGGTCTTCGATGGTCATCGTGTAGTCGTTGACATCCATATCCTGTGGAGAGTCAAGGTCACGAAGCGCCACATTGATCTTCTTGGTATCACGCACCAGAGGGATGGTTGCATAAGAAGGTTTTGAGGATGATACCTCTACTGCCTCCAGCAGTTTACCATGCCAGAGGGTATCGAGAGGAAGGCTGTTGTTGACAACCTCATCATACTCTCCCCTATTTTCATGGTCGAGATTCACTTCCAGTGTCTGCATCTTATCTCCTGTAGCCGATGGAGCGGTACGAACGAACTTGGCGCGGCCTGAAGTTAACTGGTCGGCGTATGCATTCTGTCCGGCAAGGGCAAGGAACTGATATTTACTTGGCTTCAGGTTCTCGACGTGCATCACATAATTTGGGTCTTTGAGAGGCGATGATAGCGCAGAATTCGTCTCGGTCTGTTGGGTTATATAGTTTCCGTTCTCGTCGAATACATACAGCGTTACCTGTCCAACATGGTCGTTGAACATGTCGGCACGCTGGAGGTTATAATCATACTTAAACTTCACATATACACCATTAGGGCAGTCGCTGTAATCCTGGTGCCACATATCGTGGCATGAGGTCGCGACGGTCAGGGTCATGGCAGCTGCCATGACACCCTTTAACCATTTATTTATCTTCTGCGCTATCATATCGCTAATCAATTATTATTTTCTATATTTATCTTTTATCATACTTACATCTTAGTGCAAAGTAGCATTCTGTGTACGCTTAGCCCAAGAGAGGACGTTGATACGTACTGCAATGTAAGACTCAAGTTCATCATCAGTTGTAGTTGTTACGTCTGGTACTTCAGCTGAACCCAAGCCCTTTACACCTTCTACTGCAATATCATACCAGTTGTTACGGAGAACACCATAACGACCTAACCAATTTGCCTCGGCATCTGGAGCTGGATAAACTTGTGTACCAACACCAAGTTTTCCGTTAGCCCATGGAGTCAAATCATCACCAAAGTGCTTGATGCGAACGAAGTAATATGATTCACCATTGTTATACTTATCAATAGTACCAAGTCTTGCAGTTACATTGTTCACAACATCAGAAGCTACAAGAGGAGTAGAACCAGTTTTTAATGTAACACCTGTTAATTCTATATTAGTAATTGTAACTTTTCCGGCATTTTTTCCGACTGCGGTAGAAATAGTAACATTTACATTAGTTTCACCTACTTTAGCAGGAGTTGCAACATTATCTTTGAGCCACTGGTCATACTCTGTCAAGAACTGATTCTTAATCTCCTTAATAACATCCTCTTCTTTATAGATGGTATTCTGATTACCATTGAGTACATAGAAAGTATTACCACTATTCAATTGAGCCTTAATCAAGACACGAGTAGTCTTATTATCATTTTGATTCTCTACATCAAATGTATTTTCAAAACAATACTTAGGGTTGTCATCACCAAAGTTTGTGCTGTAATCTGTATCTGCAGCCTTATTGAAAGTTACCCCAGTATTTCCTGCAGTATCAAAATTAGGATCTTTTGCAAAATAAGTACGATAGAAACCTGGAGCAACTGCAGTAGAACCTACAAAGCGATACGGATTAGCAACGCTGGTTTCTTTTGTAGCTAAATCTAACCAAGTGCTGAAACCATCAGTAGAGCGTACCAAATAGGTACTCTTATTGGTATTATCCAAGGCCCATGATGTAACCTTAAACGGAACCTTAGTAGGGTGAGTTTCATTTGTGTAAGATCCTGTTACTTCTGATACTTTAGGTGTCGCCATAGTAACCTTAGCAACACCACGCTCAACATAAATATCAGCAGGAGCTGCGCTGGCTTCAGCCTCTGTAGGCTTAATCTTACCATCAAGACTTACTAAAGTATTGATGGTTGCACCGGTTGGGGATGTAGAACCACCAATCTTATTTGCCAAAGGCGCATTAGCCATATAGAAACCTGATTCAGTTAAGGACTTGCCTGTTGTTGCATTAGTTTTTTCCATGAACTTGCTAAGAGTTAAACCAGCGAGATCCGTACCGTCAACTGTAATCTTACCATCAGTATCAAGAGAGAATACGTTATTATGATTCAAAACGACAAGAGCTAAATAATTTTTTGAAGGGGCATCAACTTTCTGTACAATGGTAGCTGAAGTTTTGGTAACATTAGCATCTGGACCTTTTTGTGTCCAAGGTGAAGTATTCAATGCGTAACCCCTAACAAAGGTAGCAGTGCTCTCATCACTTCCATCAAAAAGTAAAAGTGTCGCGTTCTTTACATCATACTCAGATGCCAGACCATCTTTAAACTGATCATTTTCTGAACCACCAGCACGAGAGCTAGAACCTGACTGAGTAGGCAAATTGATGTTGAATGCTACATAGCCATCACCACTCTGATTAGAACCTGTGTTGTTACCACCACCATTCAAATCATCACTACTTGAACAAGAACCGAGCATCAGCCCCGCCAATGCAACGGAAAATAATAAAGTTTTCTTCATCTTGTAAGTTATTATAGTTGTTATTAATAATTATTTCTTTACTTATAAACGTTCTTAAAAATCTAATTATATTACATTTTTATATATTTGGTTTACAATTCATCTAATACGTTATATTTGAGTTTCTTTCTATATTTGTACTTAGAAAAGATATGCCTGGTTCAGGAGACTGTCCCATGCCAGGGCAGTACCCTGGCTCTAAGGAATAGCTATATTGTCCTAAACAGACAGTATGTATAACTTTATAGATTCTGTAAATTTTCTTTTGCAGAAGCAACACCTGCCTTGGCTGCCTGCTCCAGATAATAACGAGCTTGCTTCTCGTTGCCCTTCAGCATCTCATAGACCCCTCGGGCATTCTGGGCATCGGCACTGGTTCCTGCCTTGTCGAGATATTGTTTCGCACCATCTGCATCACCGGCATTCAAGCGGGTTGTGGCTGCATTCAGATTCGCTGTCTCATTCTCTGGGAACATGCGGACAGCTATCTCCATCACTTCATTAAACTCCTTGCTGCCTGGCTCGTAAGTCTGGGCTACCATGAACATCTCTTCCTGGCTCAACTGCTGTGGCTTGGTCTTGATAATCTCCTTTGCCTCTTCCACATCGAAAGGTTTCACCTTATAAGTAATGTGGTAGTCGGAATGGCGGAGGGCTGGATACCAGGTGTCGAGCATAAAGCGATACTCTGAAGGATACTGCTTCTTAATCTTCAACTCGCGGGCATCCGGATTCAGACTCTTGTCTGCAATAATCGCCAGAATGGCATCCTTATGCTCCAGGTTGCTACCTTTAATATAAGCTATCAGTCCATCCCAATCCTCCGGAGTAGAAGAAACCGTGAAGAGATTGTTTGGCAACTTCACCATCCGGCGCACATATTCGGTCAGCGTCTTGGCACGGTTCTTTGCCAGATAATCATTATGGGTGTAAGGACTCTCTGGTGATGCATAACCATGAATGTTGATGCCGCTCACTTCGAGGTTCCTGTCTTCCTTCAATGCATTGATGGTGCGGATGATGCTATCCAACTGTTCTGGATTGCGGCGGTAATCAGGATGCAGCTCTATGCGGTCTACCGGGAAATCGATATAAGCACGCTTATCCAGATGACGGACCTTGATTGCCTCTACCTCCGGACGGACGAAAGAAGCTACCGGCTGGCGACGGCGAGTGACTGTGAAATCATTGCCATCCTGCAGATCACCACAACCGCAGAGGTCTTCGTGAATATCGAGATCGTAGTTTCTTTCCTTAGAAGAAAGAGGAACTGAGGCAAGATACTTCACGGTCTGCTGCTTCTTGTTGTCTCGCTTCACCACCAAAGCCTGAGGTGAAAGCTGCAACTGTTTCTTCCCTACTCCACGGTCATACATAATCTGCTGTCTTCTGCCGTTGATAACTATCTCCGGCATCTTGAGCAGCTCACCCTTATGCTTGATCATCGGAGTATAGACAAGCTGGTTGTTGGTTGGGAGATCCAGGGAATCGAGATTTAGATCCATCGCAACCGTAATCTGGTCATTGTGATGAGACATCTGAACATTAGATACCTTTATCTTATCGGCAGCCAACTTGAGACTCTTGCAATCCTGGGCTGCAAGAGGCATAGCCATCAAAAGAGAGCTGAATAATAATATGTAGTTCTTAAAATCTTTCATACTCATAGATTATGTTTAATGAGTTACAACATATAAATAAGAGAAATGGCTGCCTTGGTAGGACCCACATAGTTGTCATGAGATGACTTCTCCTTCTCGCCACAGGCACCGCACTTGAACTTGTCGTACTGGATATAATCATATCCAAAACCTACAGAGGTTTCCAGGTTCCAGTGCTTGGAAAGAGGCCATTGATAACCAGCGGTCACACCACCACCTACATACCATCCTTCATAGCGATGGTCGCGTAGAGATTTGAAAATGCCAAGGGGTAACTTCACTCCTCCTGCATTAAACTGTCCGCCCATGGCATGAACACCCAAGAACCAGCCATTGAAGCTCTGACAGAACCAGTAACGGTATTCTGGTTGCAAAAGCCAATGACGAAGGCTTGACTGGTCGCCACCGGACTGTTTCCAAGGATTGAAGCCAAAGAATACCTGAGCGGTATGCTTCTTGCCTAAGGCAGTCTCGACACCGAGATTAGGAGTTGTAGTAGCCCAATATAAGAGGTTGGACTTGACTCCCGTGTTTTGCGCATAATTAGCTAGTGATACAAATAAGAGTAACACTGTAGCTAAAATCAATCGTTTCACCATCTATAAAAGAGTTTAGTTTTCTATTTTTTGTTTCGTCTATATCGTAAAAATAGGTAATTATAAAAATTAACCATATTAAATGATAGTTCGCATTTTCTGGTGGCAAAAGTAATAAAAAAATAGATACGGGGGGGTATTTTTTTGTATTTTTTTTGCGTCATGAAACATTTTAGTACGTAGTTTTTCTGATTTTATAAATGGAAAACCACAATTCATTAACATTTTATACATATCATGATTTAGGCAAATGCTGCAGCAAAAATTGAAGAAAACAGAGGATGTAGACAATAAATATACAGATTGTGAAATCAGCATGAAAACAAAAAAGCCTCAGAAATCTTTCGAAATCTGAGACTCTTGATAAAAGGAGGCGGCTACCTACTCTCCCGCATTGCATTGCAGTACCATC
>ERZ1026858.169-NODE-169-length-35105-cov-18.495863_pt1 | contig 35105 bp, 39 predicted proteins | sample MGYA00380159_ERZ1026858 | MGnify/ENA primary metagenome ERZ1026858 (study PRJEB33269, sample SAMEA4719795) | human gut metagenome | biome: human-associated habitat; feature: organic feature; material: feces | place: Cameroon | collected 2013-10 ...
AATATATAAAAAAAAATCAAAAAAAAAAAACAAAAATTGGGATAGGGTACAACCCTATCCCATCTGACATTTTTCAGTATTTACTTTCCAAAATATATAACCCCATTATTGTCAATATTCCGTGTAATGACAGAGTCTAAATACCACTCATCGTCATGGCCTGGTATATGAACTTCTATTACTTTTTTAAATTTCTGTGTAATTAAATGCGTATAATAAAATGTATATACCAAATCTATAAATCTATGACCATATTCTGGGGTTATTCTATGGGAATTTGATCCTGTAGTGCAATTATATTTAGCAATTTTAAGAATAACATCCATCATCGATATTATATTATTCAATATTAAGATTGATGAATTTTTTGCTCTGAATGGGAGTTCTTCTAATTTTGCTATCATATCCTTTTTATGATCATTTAAACTCTTTACAGAATCGAACCAATGCCCATATAAAATAGATGCTTCTTCAATATCAACCTCACAATACATCAAAGTATCACTAAATATAAAACCCTGCCAAAATATTGCCATTAGATCATTTAAGGATTTATCTAATTTTGGATCGCCCTCAAGATCATCAAAATTAATATCATTTAATGTATTCCACATATTACCACTCCTTTTCACAATCATCGGCATGAACATTGATTGCGTTGGTCATATAATTAGATATAAGCTGTGCTTTGCACTGTTTAAGAATTTCTTTTGCTTTAGTATTAGATTTAGAAAATTTCTCGGCTCCTCTGTCTGCTCTAATAACCAGATCATTCACCAAACACTGAACCAATTTATTATCATATCCCTTACTCTGAAGATTAATCTTTCTTTCAAACCCATAGCCGTATTCACCATTAATAACAGCTGGTACAACTTCAGCTCTAAGAAAAGCTTCATTCTTAATTTCTTCTGTAGCTCTCTTTGTTCCAAATAAGTTACTTGTAAATAAATTCATCATAATGATACCTCCTATATTTTTAATATAGAAGTTTTTGAAAAGGTAAAAAATAAAGTGGGGCCTAGGGACCCCACTTTAAAATATTATTGTAGCTTCTCACCTGTTACAGGATCGAAGATACAACCTGATCTAATCAGGTCCCACCTTCGATACTTGCAACACGCAAGGTATTCCTTTTTCTCTGCAGCCATGGTGAATGGTTTGATCATTATTGCAAATATGATTATTGTGACCCATCCAAGTATAAAGAATCCCCAGATATGACCAAAGAGGCCTACCCAGAAAAATATGACCAAATAGGTGCCGATTGCTTTAGCAACGGCATCACTTATTCGGTCATATTTTTCCACTTTATGGCCGCACTCTTCCTGTGCGGCCTTCATCTGTGCTTCGGAGAATTCAAGCCTTTTATCTCTCTTCATTCTTAACTTCCTCCTTTCTTGTAGTCTTAGCTGCTAACTTCTTGGTAGCTTCAACTACTTTCTTTACAAATCTAACAGAATTATGATATAACCTGCCAAATCTGCTATCAGGGAAATCCTGATAAGTTTCCATTATGCTCTGTCCAGTTATATAACTAGATAATGTAATACAAGCAAGATCGCTTACACGATACTTACCTGCAGTTTTCTTGTTATGGCAGCTCTTAATAATAAGAGCTATTGTTGATGCTATATTAATAATATTGCAGATATCTGCAATATTATTTTGTCTTGGTGAAGAGATTATCTTCTCCTCACCATCTGTGATCTCAACATTGATTTTTCTCTCAGCTTTCTCAGCTTTGGCATCAAACTCATCAAAGCTGATTGTATTATTACATTCATTGATGCTCTCCTGCATCTGGTCCTTAATATCTTTCATATTATCGTCCTCCTTATTTGTGTTCACAATATTCATAATTGTATCATAACTATCATCTATAGTTATGATATCCGCTCTTGTTGGAAGTTTGCTAATTGTTGGGTATTTAGCTGAAATGGTTATTTTATTCATAGAATATTTGAATGAGCTATATGCATCTATTGCTGTCCATTTAGTATCACTAAGAGCATCAAGAGTATCAATCATACTCTTAATTTTCTCATTAATACCATTTGCAGATTCACTGTTAGTAAACCATTCAGCCATTTCTGGATGCTTAAGTTTACCATAGTTATCATTGTAAATTTCCTTACTAAGAGTATCATAATACTCTTCTGTTGTGTTAAATGTATTCATATTAAATTCCTCCTTTACTTTTCAACACATGATATACGGTTACATATAATTGCAAGTGCAGCAAATACTCCACCTGCAATCATGGTCATTATAGGTCCAGTTAATGATGGGCTGTCCATCATTCCTGCACCTAATAATATTCCAATCATTGCTGGGATCGTTAAAATCTTCCCAGCAATATAGAATCCATTACGGATCTTCTGCTGTCTTTTCTGCTGGACTCTGTTCTCTCTAGTCCATTTCTTGATATCTCGTCTACTACACATAATATTATCCTCCTGTATTTTATATTCTATTGTGTAATCTATGAAATTAAGATATGTATTTATCTTTATTTCACTATAATAATATACCGCCATATATATATACTTTTACATTCAACAAAAAAATAAAGGTGGCTGCACGGCAACCACCTTATGTAGATTTTATATTATGAATTGCCTATGTATTTGGAAATCTTCATTAAGACGATTCCAACACAAAGCAATGTAATGCCGATGATTGTTAAGACAACACGTCCAACAATTAGACTGGCAAACAATACTAGTATTATGAATACGGCTATAAATGCCATTACAGATCCAATGCTCATGCGGCAGATCTTAAGAGATTTATCAATCTCTTTGTTATCTTTATTCATAATTAGTACCATCCTTTCTCTAATTTTAGAAATACGATTTTCATATTTCACCAAAATAATATATCATTATTTACTGAATTAGAAAAAGGATACGGAGTAGGGATTAACCCTACTCCGCCTTTCTAAAAAAAAAATAAAATCCCTCTAGGTTTTAGCCTAGAGGGATAACTGTTTTTATTCTGGAACTTTCATTGTGAATGGTTTAATTAAACCTTCATTATTATCTGGAATTACATTACTTTCAGTAAACTCTTCATTCATATAATTCTGTGGCTGAACCATATAGAATAAATCAATAGAAGATGGTTTAGTCTTCTGGAATGTAATTGGATTCCTTAGCTGCTCTTTTACCTTCTCATACATAAGAGATATAGCAACAGATGGATTATCTTTCAAAGCCTCATTTAATGTAATCATTCGATAAGGCTCATTTGGATATTCCCACTGGCACTTAAGCAGATTAGTTTCAGGTCTAACAACCTGATTTGATAACAACACCTCAATGTGAACTGCATCCATTGTCAATCCACCATCACTTACTGTGGTTAATACAGCAGATAACCAATCCTGAATAGTACTGAAACTCTCAACTTCAGCTTTCTTATTAAGCAATGCTTTGATTCTATCAAGAGTCAGTGCCAATCCATTATTGGTTATAGAAACCTTAAATAATTCCATGTCTCTGATTTCAGCAAAATCAAAGTAAATGTTTCCATCCACATCAGCTTTCTTACGATTTATCATCTCTAAGAGAGCTGGAGTTATATAGATATTTTCACTATCCACTGTATGGATAGGAATTGCATTTCCAACTGGATCTATAACTGAGACTGATAAGATATAATCATTATAATCATCCTGATCATATTCTTCAGTCTGTTCAATCTCATCTTTATTAATCTCGAGCTTATACTTCTTCTCATTGAAATCTTCAGCTACACTAATCATACCAAAGTTGATATCGAAGTATGAATCAAATGGACCTACCCATTCAGTCTTCTGTACAGCAGATTCAAGAAGATGCTTTGCAGATAATAATCTCTGAGTAAGCTGTGAAGATAATTCCTCAGCAGCAAACTTACCTACATTCAATCCATTATTAGTATGGGCAAGGTTACCATAACAACGATAACAAATACCTTCACCTCTTGCTCCAGATGCACATGTAATTGGCGATCTAAGATAAATAGTTTTACCTATAAGATCAGCATGAGCAACTGTTGGGTTTGCACCCATGTAGAATTCAATGCCATTAGGATAAAGTCTATAATATCTGTGCTTTAATACACTAAGCATCTTTCCATTCAGTATAGTCAATGGAACAAAGTTCTTTGTATCGCAGATATACTTTGGATCCGGATGAAGCTTGGTATCCATATTATTAAGGCCTTCTTTTCTAGCAAAGTCACCTGCTCTACCTACATTCATCTTTGCCAATTCCTGAGATGTTCTAGCCTTAGCTGCATCGATAATATAATAATTTATATTATGACAAGCACCATTTGCATAATTACCATTCAGTGGATATGGGAAGATAGAACCCTCTCCATCTGGAACTGTACCGATATTAACCAAGAACTCTCTGAACTGTTTTCTATTTATACCCTCTCCAGACATGAAGTAAGGTCTAGCCCAATGAGTTTTTGATCTAATCATTTCATTTACCAAGATATCTGTTTGAACAGTACCTGCATTCTTAATTTCTTCTGTAGGTACTTCAGATAAATCACAATGAATGGCATCATATGCTGCTTTACTTTTCTCCATAAGTTCAATAGTATCTTCATTATTAGAAGTATTCATTAAGAAGAAACTAAAGTTATCAATGTACATAAACTTATGAATAGACTGATCGATGATATTATTCAATTTAATATCATCATAGTCTGTTCTATGAATATCAATAAAATTGAAATCTATATATTTCTTTATAGACTTCTTTGTTATCGCTTCTTCAAAGAACAAGAATCTGACTGTAATTGGATCTCCAACTGCTGCTGGTAATCCCCAGAAAATAAGATTAAACCAGTAATCCATAATAGACAGATTAACTGTAGGTCCATTAACGAAAGTAACTCTCACCTTAGATGCCTGAATAGAATCTAATTCTATTCCATCTCTAAATAAATTCGTTATAGACATAAAGTGAGAATCTATAATTTCCATAGAAGTAAAAATACTGGTATCGACATTAGCGATACCATCAGTAATAAGGGAATTATAAATTCCATAAATTGGATTTGTTGACAAGTTATTATTGAATACTATACCATCAGCTTCATTTGCAATAACTGTCTCTAATGTCTGTTGTCCTTGCATCTCTATATACTCTCCTTTATTTTAATTACTAATGAGTTTTTGATCCAGTAATTCCATAATTTTCATATACATTACGGAGCAATGTTATTTTATGCTCATAGTATTTAAAGGCTTTGCTATTCATATCATACAACTTTAATTGTGATAAGAACTTTTCATCTGGCATTATAGTTGGTAATACAACTTTTTTCATATCTGCTGGAAGCCGAACAATCATATTCGCAACCATAGTTTTATAGAACTCCACATCCCATATCATAATACTTCGCATCCATATAGAAGACCTCTTAGCATATGCAAAATATAAATAAAATACATATGCATAAAGTGTGGCATATTCTTCATCATAAATATACTGCAACACTTTATAATCACGCGTGTTAATATAATCAATTATTATATTTTGCAATAATGGCATGAATATACTATCATCAGTGTATGGCTGTGTCATAAATTCTATAGAATCATATGACTTATATTTTATTGCGCACAAATATAAAAGTGCGCGTCTAGTATCAATCGTATTTAAAAATCGATGATGTACTAGATATGAAACAAGATCATCAATGGTTTCGTTTTTCCATTGTATCTGTTTTAAATGCGGCATTAGTTTATCTTTAACTAATGCTCTTCCAAGTTCTATGTCTGTTTTATTAAACATAAAATTTCTCCTTTCGAATTATTATTCAAAAGAATAATATATAATTTCGCAAAAAGTTTCGAGGTACCCATTACAGGTACCCCAAAAAACTCTTGTAGACGCTTCAATAAATAGTTATACTGAATGTAATTATCTATCTTCGCCGCCAGCCTTCATGAAGCTCTGTGGAAGAACAGCGTTTCTACCATGGAGATATTCAGACTGAGCCTGCTTAGCAACTCTTTCACCCTTAGTACCATACTTCTGCATGATCTTGCTAACGAGTTCCTTCTTTTTCGCTCTGTTAATAACCAGCTTCTGATAAAGGATATCGTTCTTTTCCTTAGCAAGCATAAGAGCACCCATCTTTGTTCTTCTTGTAAGGTCGTCCTTCTTAGAAAGTCTAACTAATGTCTTCTTTCTAAGCTTACCTTCCTGAACAAGCTGCTCACCTACACCACCTGGTGCACAGAACTCCTGAATCTTTGAAACTGGAAGCTGTGAAACTTCATCTACGATTATTGCTTCTGCCATTACATTAGGATCAGCGAAACTTTCCTCGAGGATATTCTCGCCGAACATTGTGTTGTTATCGAAAATCATTGAAATTTCCTCCTTATTATTTTGAAATATGATATCATAATCATACAAGAAATTATGCATAATTATATTTAATTCTATGTTTAGAGAGGACCCTTTTACAGAAATACAATATCTGAAACAATAGAGTAATGACGTGATTGATAGGAATCTCGTTGAATTAGGAGGTTTATAATGGCAGTATTAGAACGATACAGAGAAGAAATGACTAGAATTGTTAAGCGATTACATCCGCAAGCGAATAATAATGAAATTCGAAGAGCTATAGAGTATTCTATAAGAAAGAGATATAAAGAGCATAATTGTATTCTTGATAATAATTATACAAAGAAACAGGTTAAAACTACACTGTTAGCAATGGCAGATTATATAGATGCAAAAGAACCAATCTGTACAGCATACGGTGTATTGTTCAGGAAACATGGAGAAGTTCCAAATCCATTGATTGATCTTATCAAATCATTCATGGATGGTCGAGATCAATATAAGAAACAGATGTTTAAGTATTTGGATGCGCATGACTATGATAACGTGGCTAAATATAATCTGTTTCAGTTATTGGCAAAGAGAGATGCGAATAGTATATATGGATGCTTGGGTAATGCTTCAAGTGTTCTATATAATTTGTATGTCGCTGCATCTATTCCAGCTCAGGGTAGATCATTAATATCATCAGCTACATTATTCTTTGAAGGATTCTTAGCAAACAATGTAAAGTTTGGTTCGTTAGAAGAGATTCTTCATTATATTGATAATGTGTGTGGAGAGAAGAAAGATAGACATTATGATGATAGAATGATGCTTGATAGAAATATTACAGTTCATGAATGTTTCTATAAGATTATGAAGACTTGCGGTGATTGGAGAAAAGGTAAGATTAAATGGATTCCAGATGATATAGATATGGGAATCGTTTATGATACAATTGCTAATCTTAGTCAGGAAGATATCAATAGATTGTATTATAAGAATAACTTATATGCATTCTTGGATAATAAAGCTCCAACTAAAGCATTATTATATATACTTCAGTTATTGGAAGAACCATTCTTGGATCCTAACCATGTACCTGAGGTTATTAAGGTGGAACTTGATACATTGCAGGATATCTTAAAAGAGTATGTTTATTATAAGCATATGTATATAGATAGAGTTGATAGATGTAATAATATGATTAAGGACGTTTGTGCTATATCGGATACAGATAGTACAATCGTTAGTTTCGATGCATTCTATCATTATGTATTAGATAAGGTGGTTCAGAGTGGTCAGGAGTTTAATATAGCTAAGGAACCAATACCAGCATTTACAATGGGTGAAGATATCAAACCTATAAAGTTCGAAAAGAAGAAATTATCATATGACTTTGTAGATGATAAGATTATTGAGATTAAGCAGGGACTAAGACCATTTGAAATTATTCCTCAGAATAATCTTAAGTTTGCTATCATCAATATGATTGCATATATCTCAGGAAACTTATGCAATGATTATATGGTAGAGTATACTAAAGGTAATCATTCTTGGCAGGGTGAAGATGTAAAGTGTCTGTTATATTTAAAGAACGAGTTCTTATTTAATAGAGCTTTACTTACAATGAATAAGAAGAATTATGCAACTATTAGACAGCTTCAGGAAGGTGTAGTTATTGTACAGAATCAGGATAAGTCTATGGATATCAAAGGACTTCCAATCAATAAATCTACATTGAATGATAGTGCTAAGAAAGAGTTACAGAGTATTCTGTATAATTATGTATTAACTCCAGATAAGATTGATCAGGTTGAGATTATAAAGCAATTAGCAATCTTAGAGAAGAAGATTAAAGAATCTCTTGAGCGTGGTGAAAAAGAGTATTATAAACCAGCAGCAATTAAAGCTATGGAGAGCTATGATGATCCTATGAGAATTCAAGGAGTTAAAGCATCATTGATTTGGAATATGGTAAGAAATCCGGATCTTGAAGCTATAGATTTAACAGTTAGAAATACAGTAGGTATAGTAAAGGTTTATATAACCCCAACTAATATTGAATGTATTAAAGATTCTTATCCATATGAGTATGATAAGTTTAAGCAGGTATTTAATAATACTAATATCTTCCCACCAAAGAAGAGTACAAAGATGGAAATAACTGCATTAGCAATCCCAGTAGATGTAGATACTCCAGATTGGGTAAGTGAATTCATTGATTATAAGTCAATTATCAATGATAGTTTGAAGAACTTCCCAGTTGAATCAGTTGGTATTGAAAGATTTGATAGGGCAACTATCAACTACTCAAATATATTGAAAATCTGAAACATCTGATTAAATAAATAAGGAGGATTTACTAATGGAGACTTATATCAGATATGATAAGGCTACTGGTATTGTAACCTTTATTCATCATAAACCATTTGATCCTGTACACGGATTAGGAGAAACAAGAGATGAACTTCTTAAGACTGGAGTATTTGTGGAGAACTTCCCAACCCCAGAACAGAAGAAAGGACAAAGAGCTATTGCTTACTATAATCCGGAAAAGAAACAGGTTTATTATGAGTATGAACTCGCACCTTTAAGTAACTCAGAAAGATTTGATATGCTTGAAGATGTAGTTAATGCTCTTCTTCTTAATACAATGGCTGGAGGTGAAGAATAATGGCAGCTACATCATTTGCTAAGTATCTTGCTACACAGATATACAAAGGTAAGATGGATGAAGAAACTGTTCTTAAGAACTTTCCTAAATATGCTGAGGAAGTTAAAAAGTATTTAGATGAGTGGAACAATCAGATTCCATATATTCCAGACAGATAAAATAATTGTGGTTAGGGATAATCCCTAACCACATCTTTTTACTTATTTACTACTTTAAGTACAATATTATCATTCTCAAGATCAGCATTGTCAATTACATATACATCAGAGTATCCCTTAGATGAGCAATCAATACTAACCTGATTTGTGAGGATAGATGATATTCTACCAGTCTTAACTTCGTTAGTTCTAGTATTAGTAACTTCAACAATATCATTTACTCTTACAACAAATTCTGATGAATCTGTTGTGATAACAAGACTCTTATCATCCTCATAAGAATACTTAAGAAGATCAGAGATATCAATAGTCTCATCACCAGATCTGGTCCAGTTAAGAATATTTGTAGAGATTACATCTCTAAGAGCAGAGTTATATTCTGTAGAAACATCCATTCTAAATATTAAGACTGGATCTTTCTCAGTAGACTCATTAGAGATTTCTATAATTCTACCCTCTACAGGTTCAGCTTCTCCATTATTATCTACCATGAATACACCGTAATCATCAATAGCTAATACATTAGTTTCAACTTCAACTGTAGCAGCTGGAGTAACTTCATCCTCTACTGATAAAGTAGCTACTGCTGACTTAGACTTAGATTTCTGCACCTTATCTTTCGCTTTAGCAGAAGTAGTCTGAGTTTTCTTTTCTCTTTTTATGATTTTTTTATCATGAGCTATAGCAATCTTCATGGATAATTATCCTCCTTTTATTAGAATTCCATAAAATTAATATGATGTGAATCCTTTTAGAAATATATCTTAATTGCACCAGAAACATGCGAATAAAGACTTTAATTATGGAGATGTATTATGAGTAAAATTGTAGTTCATAATTCTTATATAGTCTTAGAAGACTATGAACTTAATGCTTGTGCAGCATTAGAAAATTTCTTTAAAATTTATGATCCAGTTACACATCAGAAATATTATAAAGGTGTGTACTATGATAAAGAGAACAAAAAGTTCTATATGCCTAGAGGAATGGATATCTGGTATATAGAGAATCTTATGAAGACCCAAGCTTTAGTTTTGAAAGATTCATATAATAAGTTTGACAGGTATAATGATATATCTATCAAGTTTGCACCTAGAGATGAAGATCAAAAGAAAGCTTTGAGATTCATGCTAGGTGTAGGAGAATATAGCTATACTCAAACCAAGTCACAGTTATCTGTTAATCTTAATACGGGCAAGGGTAAGACTTATGTATCTATAGGTACGATAATGCAGACTGGTATCAAGAGTGCTATTATAACTTATTCTCGTTCAGTATTATTACAGTGGAAGACTCGTATATTGGAGTATACTAATATAAAACCTAGAGAGATATATGAGTTGGAAGGTTCTGGGTCTATAATGAGATTGATGCAGAAATCAGAAGCTGAGATTAAACAAATTAAAGTATATCTGGTTTCTCATGGAACTCTCAGATCATATGCAGAAACATGCGGTTGGGAAAAAATAAGAGAATTATTTAAAGTGATGAGAGTCGGTATTAAGTTTTATGATGAAGCTCATCAGAACTTTGATAATATGATGATGGTTGATTTCTTTAGTGACGTATATAAGACTTATTATATTACGGCAACTATGATGAGATCTGATCCAGATGAAAATAGAATATTCCAAACTTCATTTAAGAATGTACCTGGAATAGATTTATTCCATAATGATAGTGACCCTCATACAGCATATATTGCAATGAGGTTTAATAGTCATCCAGAGCCATATATAATATCTTCATGCAAAGGTAAATATGGTTTGGATAGAAATAAGTATACTAATTATATCATCACCAATGAAACTTTCTTAAAAATGGCTATGATAGTATTATCATTAGCATTCAAGATGGCCAAGAATGATGGTGAGAAGATATTGATATATATTGGTACTAATGAAGCTATCGCTAGTTTCTACTCTTGGATCGTAGAAAATTTCCCAGATCAAAAGTATAATATTGGCATATATTCATCTGCTGTATCTGCTGATGATAAAGAAGCAGCATTGAAACAGAAGATTATTTTGACCACAACTAAGTCTGCTGGTGCTGCTGTAGATATAAAAGGTCTTAAGGTTACTATTGTTCTTGCGGAACCATTTAAGTCTGAAGTTATTGCCAGACAGAGTTTAGGTAGAACTAGAGATCCTAATACATTCTATATCGATGTAGTAGATAAAGGTTTCTATTACTGTAATAAGTATTTCTTAGAAAAGAAAAAGGTATTCCAAACTTATGCATTATCAACAGAAATAATTGATTTATCCGATGATGATATAAATAATAGGTATAACACTTTAGTAAAAAGATTACGAGACGCATCGATATGTGAGGGAGTTAATAATGGCGCGATATTGGGAGAACAGTCGGACGGCAATATGAATAATAGTGGCTTGAATTCTTGCTTGAATAAACCGTTCATTATGCTAACTGGAAAGATGATAAAACCTTTTTATTTTGGTAGCTAGAGATAGCTACCAAAATTTTTTGTCTTTGTATATTATAAAGATGAATAAACTGAAGGAGGTAGATTTTATGAATTCTACATTTTTAAACGCATTATCTGATATAATGAATAATGAGAGTAATGGAGCTGTATATAATCCACAGCCAATAACAAATACTCAACCAGTGCCAGTGGCTAATACTGGTAATATTCCAAATCAAATTATAGTATCTAAGAAGATGCTTGAAGCTATTGAAAAAAGTAACGGAAATGGTGTAATTGATCCACAGAAGTTTAATAAGGTTATGGTTCAATTAAGATCATTTGAGAAGAGACATGGTATGCCAGCATATGGATATATATTGTCTGGATTTACAGATATAAACTCATTCAGAGTTGAATCTGTAGTTATAGATTCAGCTAGTGGTACTTATAAGGAAAATAAATTGGTTGTTGCAAAAGTATCGGGTAACGATATGGAAATTGTAGCTCTTATAAAGGGAAAAGTTACTCTTTAGAATAGCAAAAACTAGTTATTAAAAATTAGTATTAAGGAGCAGCGATATGGTAAAACCAGTAATCGCATATGATGATTATGATAAGATCGTAGATGATGTGGTTTATCTAGGGTCTAAATTGTTTTTACGGATGACAGTGGTTTTATCTAATAAATATGAGAAAGATGGTCAGCTTTGTAGAGAGCCGATTCATAAAGAATATAGATATGCATCTAAATATTCAACTAATAAATTGGTTACTATAAAACGATCATCTTTTGAGTATTATTTATCTTTAGATAAAACAGATACAAAGGCATCCATATGGATAAGAGTACAAGATATCTTATTAATGAGATCGAAATTATCAGAAGTGTCATCATGGTTTTCCGATGATACTTTTGCTATTAAAGGTGGTTCTCTTATCGTATATAAAAGAAAACCATCTGTTATAATTAAGAAATTAATGTTTGATAAATATCTTCAATTTGATCCGGTGGTTATAGTATGGGAAAATACTGGAGATCAAGTTCAAGGTGTTAGAATAACTTTAGGAGATCCAAATGAATATGTAGATCTTCCATTAAGTAAGTTTCAGGCATTATTATATTCCATACAATCTATTAATATGTATGAGAGTGCTCAATTATTATTAAATTATATTGGGCGTCCAGAGAATGGTTCTAATCTTGTAGAGTTTGAAGAAAATAGTATGCTTAAGTCATCAGAGCAGCAAGAGAAAGATATGACTGGTGTTGAGAATCGTACTATTGGAAAACAAAAGAGATCATTCTTTGATAAGTTAGATGAAATTTAGGAGGCATTTAAGATGAGAATTACAACAACAGGATTTAAGAAAGATTATAAGATACATGGTTGTCATAATAGATCATTTGATAATGAGAAATTATTAAGTGAATTTGATGAGAATAACTTCCATGATGTAAATTCTTTCAACGAGCCACGAGTTTATATTTTTATTCGTGGTAATTATGAGCATGGTTGGAAGCGTCCTAAGATTGTAAATATAACACAGATCAATACACAGTGTACTAAGTTTGAGCAGTTAACTCTGTTCGGATTTATTGATGACGTAACTTGGAAAGTTAATGTTGAGGAACATGATCTTGTTCTTTCAGGACTTACATCTGTATATCCACCAGTTGTTGAAAACTATAAGAATCCATACATGAATCTGGATGAATTAATTGAATCAGATAGGGATAATATATTCTTTGAACCTATTGCTGATGATGATTTACAGATTCTATATATTCGTCCATATATCCTCGTATCATTAGACGGATTTTATGGCACATATAAATATTATTTATAGGAGGTAAGAAATGGCATTTCCAGCAATAATAATTCCAAAGACAATGGAAAAATGTATTATTGAATTATATATCGATATGGAGTGGGATGATGATAAAGTTAAACAGAAATCATCTTATTGGTTTAACTCTCTTAAGAGTTTTGCAGCGGTAATACTTGGTAAGACAGGTATTGAGATTCCTCTTAATCATATTGGAATTGAGAGAGGTTCATATGATAGATATCAGAACTTCGGCGATGGTCAGGTCGTATTGGTTATAACTAATGTAGTTAAAGCATACGATGATGATAGATTCAAAGATGCTATCAAAGAATATATGAAGTTGGTCATTCCAGCTTTGGATTGTACTGATGCCACTTTCAATATATCAAAAGAATCAGTGTATAGCTACAACAATTGTAAATAAAAAGATTCCCCTTAGGCTGTTACGCCTAAGGGGGTTTATTTTTTATCTACTGGCAGCGGTTATATACTTAATAATTAAACGCAACAAAAATTAATTCAAAAGGTATCTGTAAAAAGTAAAATACGAAAAAGAGATATTATGAAAAATGTTATTTACCGCTAAATCGAACAATTAAGCCTAACAGCAATAATAGAATACATATGACACACATGTTTTTGCTGCCAGTAGGTAAAACCAAATTTATAGAAGTGTTGTATCTGTTAAATACAAAACATCATTGGCTGATTCTTATTAGAAGCAGATACATAACTCTCTTTAATAGTATTAATAATCTCATCTCGTTTTTGACCTTCGGATTGCAATTCATCTAATCGTAAATTAACCGATGCATATACTGTCTGAAGATCCTGAAACATCTTTAAATGCTGATATAACCAGTTAGCCACATCAGCTTGAGCTAATGCTTCAAATGTTTCCATCTGAGTTGCACTGATAGATGTAAGGTTAGGTGAATGCTTTATAAGCACAATTACCCAAAAGTCACTTAACTCTACTCTAGCACCATAAGTACTCTCTAATCTGAATTTGTTAGGTGGGTCAAATACAGGGTAAATACCATTATTGAACAATGAATTTACATTAGCCTGTCCTATCAATCCAACCATATCACCAACATCAAAACCAGCAGCAAGATAATCATGAACTCCATATGGAGATCCAAATGTATCTGAGTTAAACTGTGTCCAGTCTAAGTTCTTTACTCCAAGAATAGTACAATCCTGAAATGCACTTTCGTCCAATAAATACCATCCATTTTTCTGCTTATGTTCTGGAGTTATATGATATCTAAATTCATTAGGATAATATCTAGACCATGTGGTAAGAGTATCTGGGATGATAATCTTATCAGGCCATTGATCCTTAGTCATTTTCTCTGGCAGATCAAGCATATCTAATCCTAAACGAGCTTCTATCTTATTAACTAATAAGGTCATATTATTAGAAAAACCCATAGTATCACCTCCTAATTAGAAATGCTTCATGCACTCCTCCATAATCTCATTATGGATATACTGCTCAAGATTTACTACAAATAAAGAACCAGCCTTATCTGTAAGCTGAACCTGAGAACCACCATTGACAAGTTTAATATCATCATACATAAGATCAAATGATTCCTTGATAGCCTTAAAGTTAAGACTCTGAGACTTGATGTAATTGATTACAGAATCATTAGTGATAGGTATAACCATACCAGGATCATTAGATTCCATAATAATCTTAGAACCTTCAGCTACAAGTCCTGCTGACTCTGAAACAATGCCATCAGTATAAGCCTTATTATGCGAAGGATAGATAACTCTATCATATGTAATAAGCTTAACACCTTTAACTTCAGCACCTCTAGCAGTATTACAAATAGTGCCAAGAGCTCTAAGAGAGAATGATGGCTTGAATCCATTTCTAAGTTCTCTATCAAACTCTTCACCCTTATCATTGAAAGTACCAAAGAATCTACCCTTTACAAAGTTTCCATCTGTCCAGAACTTTGTGTATACAACAGAGCAGTTATTTGGATCAATAGTCTGCTGACGAATAAGATCCTTAGAGAGAGGATGCCCATTTTCTCCTCTCATATTTCCAGTTCTAAGTAATTCAATCTGACGGGGTGCACATAATTCAGGGAATAAATCTCTAGAATCATACCAACGTCCGTTTCTATTCTTCATATTAGCTTCCTGAAGAGTTCCCTCAGCCATGACTCTACCAGTATGCTTATTTTCTTCTACAATAGTAGCAGGCTCTACATTTTCATTAGTAGTAGCTGTCTCTATAATTACATATCCTAATTTAGAATCCATAACAGCCTCCTTATTATTTTTTATCTTAATATAATTGTTGAGCGTTAGCCCTATACAGGCCAAAATGGGCAACAATACAATAAATTTATTATTAATAGGGAGGCTAAATAACAATGAATTCAAATGCATTACAAATTGCAAAAGATCGAGAAAATGCAACTAAAAGATCTAGTCATTTATCGCAGAGATCTAAAGTTACACTCGAATCAGCTCATGCATTAGTACATCCTTTAGCTGGCCATATTGTAGAAACGGCTGATTTACAATATGCACTGAACGTACTTGAACAAATTACAAACCTATCAGAAACAGCAGGCAAGAAATTATCTAAGTATATCTCAAATGATATACTTCCATTTGTTTCTGATGTTAGTGAATCAGCTAGACAAATATCTAAAATAGAAAATACTGAAATCAAAAGTATTCTTGAATCTAAGTTGGAAGATGTAAAGATAGCCTCTAGAATCGTAAATAATAGAGCTCAGTTATCTAAGAGATTCAATATCCAGAATATGGTTCAGGAATCTGCAGTATATCCGGATAAAACAGATAGTATCATTAATCTTTGTGAGATGATTGATACATATGATATGAAGCCTCATATTAAATTGAATATTGCTCTGGAAAATATTACTTATGAATATTACAAGAATAATGTACCAGCAAATAATATTCCAGATACAGTTCTTGAATATTTCTTAACCAGAGATAATAGTATCTCAGATAAGGTTTATAAGAATTATAAGATGGTACTTGAGCATAATATGATATATGAAGCTGATGATTATTCTGATTTATATGATTCTGTAATGGCTAATGATGGTGATGAATATAAGAGACAGGTAGGAGCATTACTTAGTGATGTAATTCAGAATGATAATAGATTAGAGGGAATTGATAACTGCTCTACAGAAGCAGATATCATTGCTACTCTTGAAGAGTTAAAGGATTTTATTAGAACTAATTATCCTACTCCTAAGGAGAGAGCTTGTATATATCAGGCTATACAATTATTCCCATTAGCATTTGGAGTGTCTAAAGAATTTGTAGATACAGAAGTATCTAAGAGATTCGATCTAGTTGATATGAATGAATGCTTAGAAAAAGGTGATAAAGAAGTTGCTAAGGAAAATGCAATTACTTTTGGTGAAGAAATTCAATCATATTCTACTAATGAATTATTCCATGCTTTAGATTCTTATAATGAAGGATCTGAAGATATTAAAGATGTATTGGTAGATTTCAAAGCAGATCAGAATAAATCTTTGGGAAAGTTTAAGTCTATCTTATATAAGATACATGCTAGAAAGCCTGAAGATATTATTGATGGAATGCCTAATGTATTTAATATTGTAAGAACTGTATTTATACTTAGCACAGCATGTATTACTCCTATTGGACCGGTGATAGCTGCAGCTCTTGGATTGGTAGATTTCTTAATTAATAGAAAGATCAACGATAAGCAATGTGATGCTCTTCTTGAAAAATTGAGAAATGAGAGATCTAATGTACATGAAAAGATCAAAAAGACTAAGAGCGAAAAGACTAAGAATGATCTTATTGAATATGATAAGAAATTATCTGAGTCTATCGAAAAGCTTAAAGATTATGCAGATTCATTAAGCACAGATGAACATGACGACGATAGAGATTATGAATCTCCAGATGGTAGTGATGATGATCTTGGAGATGATTTTGATTTTGATATGGACTTTGGTTCTTTTGAATCTGGAGTATTATCAACTGCTAAAGTATTAAAAGTAGCAGAAGATGCGGTTAATTTTATTCAGAAGAGTACAAGTGATGATTTTAATAAAGATCTTCATACTACAATGAATATATTAGCGGAAAATAATCTTCTTCCTAGGTTCATGGAAATTGCAAAGTATGCTAATATCTGTGAAGGTACAGTAACAGAGTCTATAGATGCAATCCATAATAGTCATAAAAATGATCCTATGATAACTACTGCAATTACAGGTACTAAATATGTCTTAGCTAATGAAACTTATAATTTCAATACTTCTAAACAGATATTAGCTGAAGATATTGCTAATCATTTAGTTGAAGATGTAATGGAAGCTGTTGTAGTAACTGAAAAGGTTAATCTTAATACATTAAAATTAGCTTTACAGGATGCTAAGGGTAAATTAAAGAATCTTAGCTCTAAAGAGAAGGCTTTATGGCAGACAGCCGATGCCTATGCAAATAATATGAGTAAAGGTATAGAGAAGGCTATGACTTCTGATAGAAGAGAAGCTATTATAAAAGGATCTATTATACCTTCATTCTCTAAGTGTTGTAAGACAGCGATTGCATTGGCTGGCGTTGGTTTAATATTTGGGCCTATGGGTGCCGTTATAACTGCAGTTGGTGGTCTTGCTTGTTCAGCAGCTTTAACTGCTAGAGAAAAGAAGCTTCTTTATGATGAGATTGAAACAGAATTAAAAGTTGTAGAGAAGCAAATAGATATTGCTCAAAATGATGGTGATATGAATCAATACAGATTCTTATTAAACTATCAAAAGAAATTAACTAGAGAGCATCAAAGAATTAAGTATGGTCTTAAGGTATCAGGTAGAGATATACCTAGCGCTACTAGACCAGATTAAGGAGGATAACTATGATATTAGATTCATTATTAGGTCTTAATGAAGATACTAAATATACTGATTATGAAGACGTAGTTCTTGAAGCTGATGATTTTGGTGACGGAACTGGTCCATCTAATGATGACGATGATGAGGATGATTATGAAGTTGCAGATGGAGATGATGATTCTTCAGATGATAACTCAAATGATAATACTGATGATTCTGGTAATGATGATCAACCAGATACCCAATCTGATGATGACGATGATTATGAAATTCAGGATGATGATTCTGAACAATCTAGTGTAGATAATTCTGGTAATGATACATCTACACAGTCTGACGAGCAGAATTCGGGTGACGATGACAATGGGGATGATAATAGCCAGGATAATAATCAGGATTCTTCAGATGGAACTGATGATCAAAATACAGATGATGGCAGTGACGATGATGACGATGATTATGAAATTCAAGATGATGATTCAGATGGTAGTGATGACGGTGGTACAGATGATGGTGGAACCGACACTGGTGATGATGGATCTGATTCTGGTAGCGATGATGCTGGATCTTCTGGAGATGGAATGGATAATGATGGTGATGATCCTCGAGCTAAATTAAATGAGCTTGAGAAATCTATATTCGATCAGCTCCCTCCAGAACAGCAACAGGCTAAGACTTTAGAGCTTAAAGGTTTATACCAGATGGCGTTTAATAATTGCCAAAAGATTATTGATTCTATAAGTACAACAGAGGCTAATCCTAATAATACTAAGGTATTTGACTATATAGTCTCTAGACTTACAGATCTTAAAGGATATATTACAGATTACCTTAACGATGTATTTGATTCTAAGGGTTATCTTGAGAATATGACAGAGTTCCAAAAGTATTTAGCTATATTTGATACTATAAAAAATACTTTTGAAGAAATACAGAAAGAAGATAGTAAGCAAGAATAATACCATACAGGGGTCCTAACATAGGGACCCCTGTATTTTGCTGCCTAGTAACAATATATTAAATAATTAATGAAAATTAATTAGATTAAAATATAGATTTTGAAAGGAGTAAAAACTCATGGTAATTGGTGAAGTAGCTAAAAAAGATTTGGCTTCAAACTACAGCAGAGACCCAATGCATGCCTTTGCTGAGAGTTTTGTACAGCTTACACAGAATATTGTAAATGAGGGTGCTTGTGGCGAGTTTTATACTAGCCCAGCAAGAGTTTTAATGAGTCCATCTGGATCTGAAGCGCTTAAGAACTTCTTCGTAGAGAATTCTTATGACCCAACAGGTCTTGACCCAGATCAGATTCAGGAGCATGTTCAGGACATGTCTCAGCAGTACGAGAACGATAGAGCTGCAGTATTAGAGAACACAATGGGTGCAGAGATGAACCCAATGATCGGAATGACATTCCCACTTCATAAGTTCATTCTTATGAATATGGTATTCGATAAGGGTGCTATTCCTAAGTTCGTAACAAGATCACCTAAGTTCACAGTTGGTATGGAGTACAGAGTGCTGGTTGATACAGAGGGTAAAGAGCTTGATATGTTCCTCGATCAGAATCTTATGACAGATGCTATCGAGAAGACAGCTGCTCTTACAGAATTCGAACTTCCTTCACTTCCATTCACAGATGACAATGAAATCGTTCATACATACCTTGGCGGTCAGGCAGGTGCTGATCATCTTTCAATCGAGACAGCTGTAACAGGTATCAAGATTAAGGATGTATACTTCGAGGTTGGTGATATTCTTCCAGATGAGACAACAGGTTATGTTGAGAGAGGTGGCAAGGTTGCTACAGAGGCTGGAAAGCATGATGTATGGTATAAGGTTAATTATCCATTCACTCCAACATATGGCGAGTTCGAGAGAGCTCTTATGAAGTCTGTAGAGATTAAGCACAAGAGCCTTAGTGGTACTGATGTAGTTGTTGAGACAACTTCTGATATGATCACAGGTACAATGAACAAGGATAGACTTAATATCCAGGTTATGAAGGGTGCTATCGCTGGTATCAGAGTTACATCAAGACTTGATACATCTTCAGCTAGAGCAACAACATGCTCAGTTAAGTGGAAGCAGAAGACAGATATCGTTGAGATTCCTAACGCTATTCCTATCGATACAACAGTATCTCCAGAAGAGACAAAGGATATCGCAGCATTATATAACGTTAACCAGGTAACAAAGATCATGTCTATGATCAAGACAGTTCTTGGTAACTACAAGGATGATAAGATCAAGAGATCCCTTGATGCTTCTTATGCAACAATGGATGCCAGATCTAAGAAATACGCAAGATTCGATTACGCTCCTAGAGAAGGATACCATGGTGATCATGTAAATTGGAGAAGAGATACATTCTTCGATTTCTTCGATTCACAGGTAACACAGCTTCTTCAGGTTCTTAATGATCCTAACGTAACTGTAACTATCTTCGGTGATCCTGATCTTGTTCGTAAGATCACACCTGTAGATTACAGCTATCAGACACCACAGTCTATCGGTCCTGTTGACCTTGATTACACAAAGACTGTAGTTACATCTGATAAGAGAGTATACCAGTTCATCGGTTCTGATAAGATGAGAGGTAATACAGAGTTCATCGTTATCCTTTGTCCAAAGGGAACAGATCGTATTATCTACAGAATCTATGACTACCAGATGTACATCTCTAACGAGATCAGAAATGCTGATAACCCAGCACTTCCAAACATTCATGCATTTGAGAGATGGAAGTTCTATGAGTATCAGCCAGTTCAGGGTCGTATTGAGATCCTTCATCCATCTGGTCTTACAGATCATTACGATTACATCCAGTATAAGGAAGTAAAGTAATAAAAAGATAAAAAGATAGGTTCACCAATTTATCTTTATATACCCCTGGTAGGCAACTACCAGGGGATCTTTTTTGAAAGGAGATGATAATATGGTATGGCCAGAATCATGGAATAAATTTTTGAAATCCGACACATTTAGCAAGATAGCTAATATTATGGATTCAGATGGGTGGAAATTTAATCCTATATTACAGAGTGGTGTTATTGTAGTGGAACCCAAGAAAACAGATACTTCAGAAACATCCAAGTAATTGATAATTAGACGAAAGGATGGCGTGTTATGATAGATTATAACTTCAATAGCTTATTTAAAGCTATAGATATGGCAATACACAATGATAGTTGTGAAGAGCCATTTCTTAATCCAGGTAACAAAGAGTATTCATGCAGAGAAGTAATGACTGCTCTTAATGGTTTCTTTACTGATTTTAAATGCCTTGATGTAATATATACTCGCAATACAGATAAACCATTATTTGGTACTTTTGTTAGAGTTATAGATGTAGATCCTCAGACTATAATAGGTGGTACTGTTACTAAGGCTAATACTTATCAGGTAGAGATTGATAGTAGATTAGTTACAGATATTGGATTATCTGCTACAGAGATAGGTGTATTAATGCTTCATGATATTAATGCACTTCAGGGAGAGGCTTATTCAAATATAATGATAGATGCAATCAATGCAATATCAGCATTTGGAAATAATACTCTCAGAATTAATCCGGAGAATAAGGATATGGTAGCTATCTTCAATCTTGTTTGTTGTATAACAGCAAGAAACTTAACTAGTATATTCTGCAAGCCTAAGGCTGTTCTATGCGATGTAGAGATGGTTCCTGACTTTATTGCAAATTACAGATTAACAGGATACTATGAAGAAGCAATAAAGGCATTAACTACTAAAGCTATGTCAGACGTCGAAGCAGAATATCCTGCCTTGATGCTCAATTGGTTTGCTTCAATCGTTCAGAACGATAATCCAGGTGACGGAAGATACGTAAAAGGTCTTCTGAGAAAAGCATTAAAGTATGAAGCTTCTTCTTTAGTAAGAAAAGCTATTATGGTTGTCATTAATACTTTAGATGCATATATTCCACCTATGCAGGGAAGTTATCTTCAGTCTCTTACAGAGGCTAAGCATGGTCTTATATCACAGATGAAGAGAAATGGTTTGAGATCATTAGAAGATGATTTATATGAGTATAATATGAGATTAAGAAATGTAGAAACTCAGGATGATGCTATTCTTCTTATGAGACAGATCAATAGCAGAATGAGTATTCTTGAAGATTATCTCAGGGATGAACCTGACTTAGATGAAAAAGAAAGAAAGAGATGGGAAGATTGTTATCAGCAATACTTAGATCTTAGAGCTGCTTTATCTAAGAAGACTGTATATAATAAGAAGATGTACGGTTTATTCGTAGATTATAATGCATTGCAGAATATGTCTCAATCAGGACAGTTAATGAATACTTACTACTAAGACAAAATATACCCCAGGTAGGATAATCCTACCTGGGGCTTTTGTGTTTGAGATGCAAAGATTTTAATTATGCAAAGAAAGTCACTGACTTTACTACATAGTTATGTATCTTTTTTATTTACATCTGCATTAGAATCAGTTGTATCGGTCGTAATAAGTTTATTTGTCCTTTTTCTATTAGACTTCTTATTCTTATCCTCCTCAGCTAATGCTTCTGCAGCTGCTGAAGAAAAACTTCCACCCAGTTTTTTAAAGAGATTGATTATGAAGCTAAATATTACCCGCTTGTTTAACAAAATCTTTGTTACTATAAATTCACCCCATAATCCACACATCACGCAAACTAAGACATATACACTGAAGTTGAACTTATAAAGTTCTCCTAATGCACAGAGCAATACAGTTACCAATATTGCACTTGTTAATAGCTTAGATATTTTGATATGATTTTTCCTGTTTCTATTAGTTACAAATACCTCCCTCATAGAAGCACCGACTAATGACAGAATGAAAGTGACAGCAAATTTATTGTATAGGTAGTCTAATAGTAATCCTAATGTGTAATTATCCAATTTCTATTTTCCTCCTTATACAATTTGGATATTTTACGTAGTAATACTATCGTGATCTTCATATCTGTCGGTTATAAAATTATACAACGCCATCATGTACAGAATACACGCAGCAATAGCAACAACTAAGATTATTCCAAAGATATAAAGCATAACCAAGACATCATCATATCTTTCTGTAATGGAATCTTCATAGTCATTATCTGCATACTCATGATCAGTCCTTATAATTTGGTCATACAGATTGAAAGTTTGTACGACTACAAACTTATGATTCTCCTGAGGTACACCACCAATAATGTCCTTTGTTCCAAAAATATCTCCAGTATCAGTAATATACACAGGGGTCATAAACTCGTAATTCTGAAGACCTGCCAAGCCCTCAGCGTCAAATACTTGCTTTAATGTATTTCTATTCACATCAGAAACCTTTATATGATTATCATTTCCGGTATAGTCAATATTCTCTATTGCTATAATATACTCTGAATGAATCTTTAGCTTCCTAAGAGCATTTGAAAATAGCTCCTTATTATATGATGTATCTAGATACTTGTTAAAGTTTTCTCCGGCTGGAATCTTTGTGGATAAATCAATAGTATAATCTTCTAAGATTATACCATCACCTGTCATAACCATAACGGAATTTCGATGATTATCGATATCATTAAGTGATACCCTTTCAATATTCTTAGCTACAAGTTTTGACAATCTCTGATACGCATCCGCATCATTTATATCCAAAGCTTCTTTCAATTCAGTTAAATCGAACTCTTCAGTTATATCTCGCTCGATATGCTCTGCTATAATTTCAGCATTGGCATATGATTCTTCCAAAGATAACTGTAACTGAGTCCATATTAAATCGAACTTTGTATCTTTAGCCTGATCCATAGCACTTTGTTTTGCATCTTTAACTGATGAAAGTACAGCCGAATATAAAAGTATTGCCGCTCCGAAAATTAATAGAATACTCGCGATGAATATTGCCATTTTTCGGATGGGGTTTTTCTTACTCTTATTTTCGCTTGACATAGGCAACTCCTTTCTTTAATAATAACAGAATAAGAACAAGAAGTCAATAGGGTTCCGTAAAAATATATACAAAAAACATCTATTATTCTAACTCTTATTTTACTATATTGTTCGAGAAAGACCCATTTGAGAAGCGGAACATTATGGTAAATATTTTATAAGGAGGTAAAATAAGATGGCTGATCAGACACTTATTGAGATGATTTTCCAGACAGCTCAGGGATCTATCAATATCCCATTAATTATCATTCTTCTTGCAATTGGTTGCATTATTAAGCATTGTTTGCCTAAGGTTTCAAACAATACTATACCACCGATAATGCTTATTGCAGGTATTGTTCTGGCACTTATCATCAATATCCCATATGCTCCTAGTCAGATTGTGAACTTAGTGATTCAGGGTATTGTTTCAGGTGCAGCTGCTGTTGGTTTACATACCAATGGTAAAGGTCTTCTCCAGATAGTTGGTCTTATAAAGACGACCGAGTCGGAAGACAGTACTACGGAAGAAAAGAAATCCGAGTAAGTTATATAGTGTGCAGTGCCAGTAGTGGAGTTATTCCACTACTGGTATTTTGGAGGTTAATATGGAAAGTTTAAGTTATAAGATTAGAAAAAGACAGATTGAAATCATTTCAATTCCAAGTATAAGAGATAAAGAGAAGTTATATTTAGATTATGTCAGTAACCATATTGATAATGTAAATAAAGCTTGGGAAACTATGAAGAAAAAGGATACTTGTATGAAGATGATTCAAAAGAGTACACTCCCAGGTAAGCAGACAGATGAAACTTTTGATCATTTCATCGAGATATTAGATCAGCAAATTCAGGCTCATGATGCTTCTAAATATAAAGATGCTGAATGGGATGCATATAGAAAGAACTTCTATCCTATTGATGATAGTGAAAAGAAAGATAATCAGGCAGACTTTGATTTTGCATGGAAGCATCATTATGAGAATAATATGCATCATTGGGATTTCTGGTATCATTCAGGAATCGTTAATGAGATGACTCTTGCATATGTAGTGGAAATGTGTTGCGATTGGATAGCTATGTCTATGAAGTTTGGTGGTACTGCTGATAACTGGTATGAGAATAACAAGAAAAAGATTCATCTTGGAAAAGCTCAAGAAGAATTTACAGTTAAATTATTAAAAGCTTATTATGCATAATATAAATGGGTAGAGGATAATCCTCTACCCATATTTTTATAACTGATCTTTATTAATGAATCCAAATATATCATCTATTGATGATGCGGGTCTTAAGCAAATAGCTAACTTACCAAGATAATCAATACCATCATACAGATAGAATGTACCTGATATTAATCTAACTGGAGCTGTAGATCTAGAACTTGAATAAAGATTCACATCGTTCACTTCAATCTTAGCACCTGCTTCTAAACTAATAGATACAGCTTCAGTAGTCTTAATAGGCTTATTAGAATTGCCAATTGTATCAACCACATCTCCCATAGAATTAACTATAGTAGCTTTAGTATCTACATTCTGAGCAATTTCTTTAGCTTCCACTAATGTAGATGCTTTGCCTACAGTTCCATCTTCTACCTTTACAGAGTACTGATCAATTGAAGGTTTCTTCTGCTCATCTGTTAAATCAATAGCATTATTCATAGAATAAGCATATGCTTTATCGATTGAATAGAGCTTATTAACCTTACAAATAGTCTTCTGCTCAGCAACAAATTCCTCTGGCTGAACTTGATTAGTATCTGTAAGTAAACACTGCTGAATCGTATTGAACGACATCAGCTTTCCAGCTTCATCACGAAGTCCAATTATATTATTCTTATCCAAAATAGCATCATCATCAATCATCTTATTATTGTATAACCAGATCATATATGCAATAATAGTAGATGGATAATCTGGAGCTGCCTTTATCTTTCTAGCTGTCTCAAGGACATCTTCTTTAACTAAAGACACCAATTCTTTATTACTTATCATGAAAATTCTCCTTTCAAAACTACAAATATAGTAATATTATTGTAATGTGCGCTGTGTATAATTTACCTTAAACTGTCCTAATTGGCCCAGTAAAGGTTAAATTAGGAACACACATACCTATAAAATTAATATTTTTAAGGAGGCAATTATGGCTTTAGGTAATTATAACAACAATGATTCTAATCAGAAGAAAGGATATGAACCTATTCTCTATTCACCATATAATACAAGTAATAGAGAAGGTGTTGATCCTTCTGCATTAAGCTATCAGTTTTACAATGGCTTATTAAAGATTAGCATATCACCAATGAAGGCTGGTGCTAAGAAGGATGATGTAGATGTATGGGATCATGAGAATGCAGGAGCTATCTATCTTACTAATGTAAAGGCAAGATTATTAGCAGATGAAATTAGATATGTTCAGGCTCATCCAGATGAAATCTACAATGCAGGTGTTCCAGCTGGTAACGGTTTAGTTAGCTTCTCTACAGGTAAGGAATTAGGAGCTGCAGGTCCTTGTCTTATTATCAGAAAACTTGATACAAATACCGGAGAACCAGTATCGTCATATGCATATCAGTTCAAGGATAATCATTATTTCGGTGTAAGAAATTATGATCCAAAGAATCCAGCTGAGCATGTAGAGTATAACTATGCAAATACTGAGATTGATATGCTTCTTGATATTCTTACACAGTATTCAGTATCAGCATCAGGCGCAGCTGCATATATGAATATGTATGCAAACAAGTATGATACTTCTAGACTTAATACTAAGATTGGTCTTATTATGGATAAGCTTGGTATTGAATCTAAGCCAGAGTATTCTAGAGGAAATAATGGCGGATCATCATACTTCAACAATAATAACAGAGGTAATTACGGAGGATCTTCATCAGGTGGATCTATGAGATCTAATACATTAGAAGGTCTTGAAAGTGAATTAGGTGATTAATACTTATCGGGTATAGTTTCGGCTATACCCGAGTTTTATTTTTGGAGGTTTAATATGTATACAATAGATGCATTGATACCATTTGAATGTATCGTGGATATAGATATGGGATTGATAAAACTTCTAAAGTTTGAGTATAGAAATCCAGAGTATTTCTTTAAAGGTATTTTAGATGGTCCAGATGATTGTATAGAATATGAATTGATAAATAGAAAGAATAGAAATCCATTATCTATACCAGCAAATATGTCTAAAGTAGACGATGAAACTATTGGTAATTGGTATCAGCAATTCATTGAAAAAGAATATACTAAGATAATGGAGTTATCTACAAGTACATCATTAGCAGATTTGGTAAAACTATCATCATTCAATACCGATAAAGTATTAAGAACTACAATACTATGCTCTAATGAAGAAGAAGCTAATATTGTACGAAAGAGATCATATGGTGAAACTACAATAGTAGTAGATACAAATGATACTTTTGATATGACTAAATATGATGCTATTTATCTTAAAGATGTATATGATATTGAGCAATATACCGGAGTGGTAGGAAAGACTATATATGTGGCTAACTATGCATTTAATATGCTTGATAATACTGAAAGTGATGATGTAGTCTTGGATTATACTCCACTAATAAAATATTTAGATGACAATGAAATAAGAGTATATACTGTGTATAATTTAGATCCATCACGGTATAACGCAATCAAGGAGGTTTAGTATGGAAACAAAGTATACTAATATTGTAACTCAGAAAAAATTAAGAGAGATTCAGCTTAATACTCTCGAAACAGTTAATGAAGTTGTATCTAAGACATCAGGTCCATTTGGATCATCTACAATGCTTCTTCATGATAATCGTTTTACAGAGTATTCTAAAGATGGCCATAAGGTTTTGAATAATATCAAGTTCTTCAGACCACTTGAACAGGCAGTTCACGATGAGTTGATTAATATCACAGAGCATGTAGTAAGTACAGTAGGTGATGGTACGACTACAGCTGTAGAATTATCTTATATGATCTTCAGTAAGCTTATGAAAGATCCAGTTATTAATTCAGGTACATATCCATCACATACTATAATGGATGCATTTGCTAAGATTGTTGGTCTCATTGATGAGAAGATTGCTTCTCATGGTAGAGATCTTACACTTGAAGATATTTATCAGATCTGCATGATCTCTACTAATGGTAATAAGGAAGTATCTCAGGATATCTTCTCTATTTATAAGAGATTCAATCTTGATGTAGAGATTCAGGTTGGTACTTCTAATACAGATAAGTCTGTAATGAAGATCTATGATGGTATTGTATTTAATAAAGGATTCTCTTCTCCAGCATTTATCAATGACAAGGAGAATTGCACTTCAACTATGAGAAATCCTCACATCTATTATTTCGCAGATCCTGTCGATACTCCAGAGATGTGTGCCTTGTTTATGAATATTTTCACTAAGAATATTTATGAGCATTATGCTAACAGAGATTGCCAGTATGTACCAACAGTAATTCTTGCTCCTTCTATCTCTCAGGATATTAAGGGTGAGCTTGAAGATATTGAGAAGATCTTCTATGCATATGATACAGCTAATAATTCTAAGGATAAGCCACCTTTCTGTATTATTAGTGGAGTAAATGCTTCTGTTGATAATATTACAGATATTATTACTCTTTGTGGTTGCCCAAGTATCAGAAAGTTTATCAATGCTGATACTCAGAAGAAGGCTATTGAAGAAGGTAATGCTCCTTCTCCAGAAACAGTAACAGAGTTCTATGGTACAGCTGATGAGATTACTATTGATATTAATAAGACTAAGATCATCAACCCAATCAATATGTTTGCCAAGGATTCTGAGATTAATGAAGATGGATCTAGAGAATATTCAGATACATTCAATTCATTAATCAGCTTCTTAGAGGAACAGATCAGGATTTCTTCAGAAGATAAGGAAGATATTAATCTTATCGGAAATCTTAAGAGAAGATTACATTTCCTCAAGTCTAACTTTGTTGAATACTTAGTTGGTGGTGTATCTGTAGCAGATAGAGATAATGTAAAAGATCTTGTAGAAGATGCAGTATTAAACTGCAATTCAGCGTTATTAAATGGCGTTGGTTATGGTGCTGGATTTGAAGGTCTTAGAGCAGCTAAAGAATTATGGGATGAGCATCTTGATACTCCAGAGGTATATACTCCTCTCGAGGCTGCAATTATCCATATTATCTTAGAAGCATATGGTGACCTTACAATAAACTTATATTCTTCAAATATGAGTAGAGATGATGCTGTAGAGTATATGGAAACATCATTAGAGGTTGGTCGCCCATATAATCTTAGAGACGAATCATTTGATCTTAATCAGGTACTGTGCTCTATTAAGTCAGATCAGGTTATTCTTCATGCTATTGCTAAGATTATCACTACAATGTATCTGTCTAACCAGGCATTACTTGTATTACCAACTCAGAATATTTATTCTACAGATGACTAACATTTTTATAAATACTTCCGGTCTTAGCACATCATCATCCGTCTGGGCCAGTCGGAGAGAAGGTGGGAGTCTAGATTATGGTGGTATTTAGGATAAACTTGCCGTAGGGAGGAGTTCCGGTGTATATCTGTCATATGGAAAGTGTGGCATTGGATAACCGATACTATTAGTATGGTTGGCCACGAGGGAAACGACGGAGATTAAGGGACATCAGATCACTTTGAATCGCGGCAATTGGGGGAGAGGTGCGCACCTCTCCCCCATGTTTTTGTAAAACATTCAAGTAAATCTTATTAAGATATATCAATTGAAAGGAGTATATACTCATGGCTAATAATGTAGTTTGTAAAATTTGCAAGGTATATCCTGCAAAGAATAAGAGAATAACAGGTATTCTTACAGAGCAGAAGATGATCACCGAACCAGGTATCTATCATCTTAATCTTAAGGAAATCCGTAGATGTATGAGTTACGCTGATGTATTTGAGGTTGTTACAGGTGGAGATGTTCTTCTTACTCCGGAGAATTATACAGCTGATAATTCTAAGGCTAAGGTTTATCCTGCAGATAAGGTTCCAGAGCTTAAGGATAAGTCAATTCATTATGGTGTGCATAAGCCAGCTGAAGATGCAGATAAGAAAGAAGAGCAGGTAACTAAACCGTCTGGATCTGATTCTAGCGATGCTTCTTCAACACCAGCTGAAGATAAGAATACTGCAGCTGATACTAATGAGCAGGCTCAGCCTTCAACACAGTCAGCAGTTAATACAAAGGCTACAAAGAATAATAACAATGCTAAGAGCAATGCTGCTTCTAAGTAATTGTATAGGGATGCAGAGCAATCTGCATCCTGTTTCTTTTTTGGAGGTTTATTATGGATATGACTTTTGATGATTATATACAGAATCCTATGGGTAGAGAAAATGCTGTTATATCAAATAGGAATATGTATAGAGATTTATATAAAGCTAAACTTGATAAGATATTAGTTCGTGAGAATGGTAAGATTGAATATCATTGCTATAGTATTGGTACAAAGTATATGTGCTATCTTAAAATACCTAGCGAGGTTGTACCTAAATTCTATTATGATGTATTGATAGAGTTTTCTCCATCTAAGAAATTAGTTGGATCTGGATCTCTTAAAGATTATAATGTAAGATTCTTCTCTAATGATCCTTCGTTTGTATTTACATTTGCTCATGCATTCTTGAAGAATGGATTGTTTATCAATAACTTTTCTGATAAGATGTCTGAGAAAGCTATCAAAGAAGTAGCTAAAGAAAAGAATCCAAAGAATCAGGTTGGATATGTAAAGAGTCTATATTTTGCATATCTTATAATGCAAAGTCGAGGATTATTTAGTAAGCTTAAGTATGTAGATCCATATAGTGAAGTAATGGTAAAGAGATCTATAATGCCGGCTGATAAAAAGATTAAAGAGAGACAAGAACAAGGGCAAGCTTTATCTAAGAAGAATACAACAGAAAGAAGAAAACAGGCTAAAGAATTGTCTGATGATAGAAACCATCTTGAGAAAGAGATTCCTATAGTTAAGAAAGCTATGAATACTAAGATAGGAAAAGTTGGTAAAGTAGCATCTGGAGTTAAAAGTATTAATAAAGTCAAAAGAAAATAAATATCCTGAGATGGCTAATAGGTCATCTCAGGTTAAAATTTTATTTTACACCATACATTTTATTAACATCGGCAAGAAGTCACATATTTATTTTAGTCTATTCTAACTTTTGTTTGGAGTATATGATTACATATACTCTCCTTAAATTTTGTCATAACTTCGCTGAAATTATATATTATTCTAGTGGAGTGTGGATATAAAGCACTATCAACAAGGAGGGTTACACACATGATTAAACCTATGTATATGAATGGAGATTTACCAGGCAAGCCGATTGGTTTTGTTCCAGTTGATGATTGGAATCCAACCAGTCCGGAGGATAATATCTTCACAGTATGCAAGGGTAGCGTATTGCTACCTATTACTCAGTGTTTTGGAATTACAAAGCCAGAGTTACAAAATCTGAATGTATTTGTAATTTCATCTAAGAGGTGTTATAACGGTGATGCAATGAGGGATCATCTTCATCGTTACATGAACTATTTTGAAAAGTTCTACGATCCCGATCATGAACTGATCATGAATATGGCTATGGTAAAAGTCAAGATTGATACTGTTCCAGTGTATGATGTAGATATGTTTAAATATGATCTACAGAAATATATCTTCTGCGAATCATTATGCAATAAAGCAGTTCAGATGGTAGAAGATAATTATACTTTATCTCTTGATAGTAAGAACTATGAGAATGCAAAGAATCCAGCATTAGTTTATAAGGACAGACATACAAAGATATTGTTATGGATGTCATTATTACAGAATATGTGTATTCCTTTGATTACTCATTATATTTATCAGGATAAGACTATAACTGATGCTAACGAATTTATATTGGATATATTTAATATCATCTTAGGTATGTCTGATGTAGATATGTTTAACAAGTTATATGAGACATCTATATCTTCTGTAAACAGAAATAGTATGAAGCATGAGAGATTATGGCTTAAGCAGGATATTAGAGGTAAGACTCAGGTTACTCATGCTCTTGAATCTGTGCAGAATATCATATTGAATATTATGCCTAAGTATGTATATACAATGAATATCATTTCATTTAACTATACATCTATCAAGAAGAATATTCATTATCAGGTAACCGGTATTGAGTTGACGAAAGCTGCGTAATCGGCTTTCAAGCTCCCTCATACAGAAATGTGTGTTGAAAAACTAATTTAATTGCTGGGACGGGCTAAGGCTCTAATAGCTACAATATCTTTTAGATATGAATGCAGATGAAAGTCAGAAACAATATTAGAGATGACCTATGCTGAAATAAAAGCAACTCTTGAAATGGAGTTGTGCTAAGGGTTATTAACAATGCACAATCAGCAGCGAAGATTCTTATTTAAGAATAACGTTCAACGACTATCCCCGGAAGGGACGTGAGATTCGTCAATAGGAGTAGGGCCTCAAGCTATTGGAGGTGGGAGAAAAACCCTTAAATCAAAATGGTTAGGGTCTTGTAAAAGATCGTGATATAGTCTCGGCTTATAGGTAACACCTATAGAAGTTCATAAGAGAACTGTGTGGTTTAGCGAACCATATGAAGGAATCGTTGAATATGATTACGTTCCACTAAGTAGTTCTATCAGAGATGCAGATAGCAACTCAGTGTTTGATAAGTATGAATCATTCTTACCTAAGGCAAATGAGTCTTTGCTTATACAAAATAAAGTATCTTGTGAAGCTACAATGAAGCAGATACGTTTATTATTCGGACCTATCACCAATGAAGAGATTGCATTCTATATGCAGAGAATGGATGATGGTGAAGGTAATGTAATTAATGAGTTCCAAAGAACTTTGATCTTCCAGTTATTCGCAAAGTATTTTGGCGATCCGTATACCGAAAGGTCAATTAATAAGATCAATTATATCGAACTTGTTATTGCAGCTACTAGATATTTATTAGCAAATAATATGTGGGTATTACCATATGTAATTTCTAGTAAGATGGACAGAGTACAGAATAAGAAGAATATCAATAAGAAAGAGCAGACTAGAATAGAGAATTCTCCATTATATCCAAAGATAGTAGAGAAGTATCAGTCTACTGCTGTAATAGATCAGATATTCGGAATTATTGGTACTATCTTAGCAAGCAGATTTGAAATGATATCTTTCACAGATCCAAATATCGACGGAAAGTATTTGGATAAAGATAGATTTCAGGAAATTGTATGTGATGAAGTATTAATGTATGTACTGTTGATCTAGGTTTGATAGTACATATATTTTGGGATGGAGATTATCTCCATCCCATATTTTTATTCTATTAATGAGGAGGACAAATAATATGAAACCTATAACATTCGATACATTATCAGATTTACATAAAATCAATTTGTATCAAGATAAGCAGCGATCTTGTACAGCGTTCATTAGCAAAATAACTACTAATGATTTTATACATGCATTATATTGTTTTGTGGCTGTATTAGTACCATTTATAATTATATGTATGCCAACAGTCGTTTTTATTGCTGGTCACGAGAATCCATTAACAGATTTCGGGTTTTGGTTTTCTCAGTTTATGGTTACACTTATCGCAGCTGTTATATTTACAGCAATATATCCAATAGTACCCGATTTTGTATTATTATGCAAAACAATATATATTGGAACAGATGGATATCTGGTAGAAGTATTTACATTTGATGATGAAATTGGTAAAAAAGAAAAGATCAATATCTTCATACGAAAGGATGGATTCTACCGAGAAAAATATAATCCAATCATCACTGAAATATTTAAGAAGGCTGAAATGGACTTTGTCAGTGATGAAATTTTATCATTTATTATGGAGGAATAAGATATGGAAGAGAATAATGTAATTAAGAAAGTAGGATATAGCATCTCACAGTATAGAAAGAAACCAAAAACTATAGCAGTTTGTTGGGTTGTGGCTATCGCCAATCTCATTGTTATGCTAGTAATCTATGGACTTGTATTCATTGGTATAATTAAAGGATGCCAGAAAGTTTGGGAGATAAAGGATTTCTTTATATATCTCGCAGACGAAGGCAGTATGCTGACAGTTTATGGATTTGGTTTCTTAGGTATCTTAATTGTATTGGGTTATAAAATAATAAAATGGATTTTAGGTGTGGTAGCTAAATGGGTATTTACTAAATTTAACGACGCATTTACTCTTTATAAATATACTGTTGAGGTTAATGATAAAGATTCTAATTCCACAATAAATTCAGTAGTTGTAGAATCATATCGCATTCTTACTGATGATGAAGTTATGGAAAGAGCAGTTCCTAAAATCATAAAAACATCGGTAAATGATATGAGTAAAATTATTTTTAAGTAATATATTATTATCCTGATATACGGATAAAAGTATATACATAAATTTCTAAGGAGGGCCAATAATATGGCAGATACAAAAATTGTACCAGGAGCAACAGCTCCCGAATTAAACAAGGAAATCGAAGTACCTAGTTTTGTAAGTAATAACAAAGCTAGAAATGTCAAGGCTAGTAGACATGTAAAGTCTATTGAAGCTGCTGAGTTATCAGAAAAGATAACAGAGTTCTCTAAAGATGCATCTACAAGAGAACGTGAAATTATCAGTGATCTTGAGTTGGTATTAAATACTATTATGAAGTATGGTGTGCCTGACAAGATCAAGTTTAATTGTCGTATGGAATATGACAGTGACAACACCAAGAAGAACAAGGTGTTTAATATAAAAAGATAATATGCAGGGTTGGAGGGTTCCCCTCCAACCCATCTTT
>ERZ1026858.173-NODE-173-length-34764-cov-90.901178_pt1 | contig 34764 bp, 33 predicted proteins | sample MGYA00380159_ERZ1026858 | MGnify/ENA primary metagenome ERZ1026858 (study PRJEB33269, sample SAMEA4719795) | human gut metagenome | biome: human-associated habitat; feature: organic feature; material: feces | place: Cameroon | collected 2013-10 ...
CAGAAGAACAACTCAAATCTTTCGTTTACGACAACGTAAACCTCCCATTTCTCCGCTTTTATTATCGCCACGTCCACGTTGGGCGCAGAATAGAGAAAATTCCATTGATAGTTCCCGACTATCAGATGGAAAGTTTGAAGATCATCTGTGCTGCCGATGCGGACAATACCATTGTGTCTTTAGTCGAAGTGCCAAAGTTCGAGAAAGGACAGTTGGTAAAAGTTATTGATGGTGCATTCAAAGGGGTGGTTGGAAGAGTTGCACGCTGGCAAGGACAACAGAGAGTTGGTGTAATTGTGGAAGACTTGGTGACAGTTGTAACGGCTTATGTACCAAGTGCGTTTTTGAAAACACTCACAAATGGACAATAATTATGGAACTGACTTTCCACAATAATTATAAAGAAGAAAACGACAAGGAGATTGTTGAAAAAATAATCACCGTGCCATATAATGAAGAAGCTGCAGCCTATCTTCTCTATAATCGCTACGACCCTCTTCTTTTCAAACTTTACCGAAAAATATTCGATAAGAATCTTTCATGGTATGATGATTGCCTTGGCGATCTCTTTGATTATCTGAAAGGGAAAAATCAAGATTGGAACAAACTTCGAACTTTTGAGTGGAGATGTAACTTCGGACCTTGGTTAGGCAGAACTGCAAACAATCGTTTTTTGGAAATCAAGCCCTATTTGATAGGAAAAATCCAAAATTCCATCTCTATAGATGATGATGAAGACGGAACAACTGTCCAACTTCCAGACAACGGAGTTGAGGATTATGAGCAACTACAAAAAAAGATAATGTTGCTTGAAGCTATTGGGATGCTCAAAGATCCAGATCAAAAGTTTGTCATTCTTAAACGTCTCCAAGGTTACAATAGCAAGGAAATTGCTGAATTGTTGACAAAAGCGTGGGAGAAGCATGGTGTCAAAAAGTACGATAACAAAGGTAATCTTGTAGTTCCAACATCAGGTTATGTTGATGTACGTACCCAAAGGGCCAAGGACAGATTGAAAGAAATCATCATCAAACTATATTAAAACGAACTGAACATGAAAATTTCAAACGAACTATTAGCAGCATACGCTGAAGGAAATGTTTCGACAGAAGAAAGAAATGTTGTGCGTCAGTATCTTGCGGAATATCCACAAGAGTTGGAATCTGTAATGATGATGATGGATGAAGACTATGATTTGGAAGTGGGCGACATAGAAGAATATAACGATTGTTCTTGCAATAACAAACAGCAGACATCATTTCACGACATAGCACTTAGTGCTGCTGCCTTTGCCCCTTCAAACATCAATCCTTCTTTTCAAAAAGGCACGATAAATACTGAAAGAGGAAATTTTAATCAACGAATGGAAGCGTTGATTGAAGAATTAGGTTTCTGATAATGGATTTCAATACTGTATATACAAAAGTAAAGGATTTTGCCGACCAGTTTGCCAACTCGTCGGCAGGATGTTATGCAGTTGAAAAAAAGAAAAATCCAAAAGGAGGCCTTACAAAATCTGTAGAAACAAATGCAAAATATACAGTAAAGGAAGACAATTACCTTGGCAACATTATAGAAAACAAGTTGGTCAAGAGTTGTCTGAAAGCAATTGCTGATAAATCCTATGCAAGACAAATAGAGGACATTCAAAATACTGCTACAGAACTTTCACGTTCTTCTTATCCTTCTTTATATCTAATTTACACCTCATGTTGCAGCATATTAGGTATTAAAGAAATCCCTATAGTCTATGTAACAACACAGTTGAGAGGTATTAATGCACTTAGTGTTGAGATTAAGGGTTGTAGGATGATACTTGTCAGCAGAAGATTTGCATCATCCCTTACGACAGATGAAATGAAATTCATTTTAGGGCATGAACTAGGACATCACCAACAAGGAAATTTGGTCGGACACACTGTAAATGGTCTCCTAAATAGTATGACCGACAAATCTGAAGTTCTTGGTCCTATTGTTTTAGACACGATAGAAGTACCATTGAAACGTTGGTGTCGTCGCTCAGAATTTAACGCTGATAGAGCTGGATTCTTGTGCTGTCAAGACATAAAAGTTGTCAGAAATCTGTTTCTGAAATTAGGGATGATAGAAGAACGAGATGTTTTCCATCAATATAAGGAGACAGGAGAAGACCATCCTCTTTTGTTTACGAGATATGAGGAATTGTTGAAATACGCAACTACAAAATAATCAATTTATGATTAGAAACAAGAAAATATTAACAGGTTTGGATCACACTTCGTATGAGCATCCTTTTGACCAAAAGGCATTGTCGGCTCTTGAATCGACACCAGGCTTGGATCTTGTAGGCAAGTTCATCACCAAAAACATGGTTGAACGTGTCTATACGGTTCAATACACTGGTAGCCATTTGCGTGTCACAAAGGACAGTTATCCTAAAATCTATGAATATTTGGAATATGCGTGTCAAATACTTGACATCAAGAAGATTCCAGAACTATACATAGAATGGGGCTATAATATCAATGCTTGTACTGTTGGTGCAGAGAATCCTATCATCGTGCTCAATTCTGGTTTAATAGACCTTTGCGACGATGAAGAAATTATGTTTGTCATCGGTCATGAACTTGGTCACGTGAAAAGTAACCACATGCTCTATCACATGATGGCACAAGTTATCAACATTATCATCAGCATGATTCCATTCGGTAGCCTTGCTGCAGCTCCGGTACAATTTGCCCTTTTCTATTGGGATAGAATGTCAGAGTTTACAGCCGACCGTGCCGGATTGCTTTGTTGTCAAAACAAAGATGCCGCTATCCGTGCTTTCATGAAGATGGCAGGTATGCCTATCAAGCAATTTGATGATATGAAGTATCAAACTTTCATTCAGCAAGCCAAGGATTTCAAGCAATTGGATTTTGATGGTATGAATAAGATTATCAAAACAATCTCAATTGCAGATGATACCCACCCTTGGACAGTAATGCGTGCGGCAGAGTTACTGAACTGGATCGAAAGTAGGGAGTATGGAAAGTATCTTCCACTAGCTGCTTCAAAAGGAAGTATATCTGATAAATTAAAGAAAATCAAATAAATCAAATATCATTAGTATGCAAGACACTCATAAAATCACAATCGGTATAGACCTTGGCACCACAAACACATGTGCAGCCATAGTCAAAGATGGTGTCGTGACATTCCTTGAACTAGAACCGGGAAGTCAGACCATGCCATCTGCAGTAAGATTTGTGGATCGCAAAGAGGAAGAAGTCGTTATAGGACGCCTTGCTAAACGATTTGCAATTTCAAAACCTAAAGAAGTGTTTGTATCCTTCAAGTCTTTGATGCAAAACGAAGATTGGAAAAATGATCCTAAAACTGTAGAACATTACAAAATCGGAGACAAGCAGTTAACACCTACTGATATTGCTGCGAAGATACTTAAGCATATCTACGATGTTGCTCAAACATCCCATTTTGCACAAGAAGGTATTATAGACAATATCAAGATATGTGTACCTGCAGCATCTACCACCTATTACAAAACTGAGGTTATGAAAGCTGCTGTGTCAGCAGGATTTGGAGATAAAGATGATAGCGGAAGTGTTATCTACGATGAAAATGCACAACCGCAAGGTATCTCCATTGTGGAGGAGCCTTTCGCTGCCGCTTATTCATACGGATATAAGAATGGTTTCTTTGATCCTGAAAAATCTAAGAACCAAAACATCATGGTCTACGATTTCGGTGGTGGCACTTTTGATGTAAGCATAATCAATGTTGTATCTGAGAAGGATGTTGAACCTGTATTTAAACTTCTTGGCACTTTTGGAGTAACCAAACTTGGTGGTGATGACATTGACATTGAATTGATGAAACTTGCTGCTAAGCAGTTCTATAAAGAAACAAAGATAGACCTCATTAATACAAATAAAGACAATAAGGGCATTGCAAAGAGGGATATCTTAATGGCAAATTCTACGTTAAAAGAGCTCTCAGAAAGAGCCAAGATAGAAGAATTTGCACAGGGCGCACCAGAGGTAGAACTTCAGCAGTTATCCCTAATTTATGATCCAGAAGAAGAGAAGGATTGTAACCTTGATGTAATAATTACACGCGAGAAGTTCCTTGAAGCCATAAAGCCACTTCTTGACAAAACAATTGAATGTGCAAAGAATGCTCTTCAAGAAAGTGGACTGACACTTGAAGATATTAATCGTTTTGTTTTAGTTGGTGGTTCTACAAAAGCGTCTTGGGTATTTGATGCTATTAAAGATTTCATTGAAAAGGACCCTTACGTTGCTGACAATGTTGATGTTATTGTTGGAGAAGGTGCTGCTTTAATGGCCCAAAGCGCTGGACATGTACTACCACCTAAGCGAGAAAAGCCAGAAACTGAACGTGGAGAAGAAAAGCCAAAACAGGAACAAACAAAGCCAACAGAGATAAGGTCAAAGACATCTCAAAACTACGGAATTGAAGTTCGTGGTGGTTTCTTTATTCCTTTGATTGCTAAGGGACTTCCATTTGACGAAGAGCACCCTTCATATTCTGGTTCTTTCAAATGTACTAATCCAAACAATTCTGGACTAGTTAATATAACCGGTTGGGCAACTCAAGAAGATGTTATTGATCGAGACGAACAAGGTAATCCAATTCTTGATGAAGAAGGTCTGATGACATCAAGTAAATCTGTGCATTTCGTAAAGCAGGAAGGTAATAAGCAAGAAAAACTCTTCCAGTCGCTTGGACAGTTTAGTTTGGAGGTTCCAAAAGTAGAACCTCATACACTTGAAATAATGGTTACTTTGACTATATTAAAAGATAACTCTTTGACTGTTAGCGTTAAAGTTGGAGATAATGAACCTAAAGTAATAAATCTTTGTAAATAACATAACTATGTGCGATAATAATCAAAATGGAAATTTTGTAAGAGTTCCTTCAAAATATGTTTTAGGTATTGATCTTGGCACGACAAATTCAAGCGTTGCTGTATATGGACCTCAAGGAATGGATGTTATAAATATTCCAGAAGAAGGTCTTTCTATGCCTTCAGTTGTCAGATTCCCAGACAGACGCAAGGATGATCTACAGGTTGGACGTTTAGCAAAAAAATGGATTGTGTCTAAACCGGATGAAGTGTTCTCTTCATTCAAGACACAGATGTCTTCAAGTGAATGGTCGATGGATCCTCAGGTAAAGGAGAAATTTACTATAGATGGCGATGAACTTGAACCTACATTTATGGCAACGCAGGTTCTGATAAAGATTCGAGAAGCTGTACAAGCACATCCTGTTTATGGACAGGAAGGCACTATTTGTAAGGCCGTAATTTGTGTACCCGCTCAGTGCCAGCCAACTTACATTGAAAATGTATATAAAGCAGCAAAAGATGCTGGTTTTGGTGTATGGGATGAAGATACAGATGAAATGCTATACCAAGACAATGGACATGTGGTAGGTGTCACGATTTTGGAAGAGCCAACTGCTGCTTCTATTGCTTACGGATTGATGGATGGAATGTTTGGAGGAATTAAGAACAAATCCCAGAAACTTCTAGTATATGATTTCGGAGGTGGTACCTTCGATGTAACTTTGCTTGAAGTTACTGCCAAATCTGGAAAGACTATGCCAGAATTCAGTGTGATAAACAAGGGAGGAGATTCAAAACTTGGAGGTGACGACTTGGATTGGGCATTGGTGAACCTTTTGTCTGTTAAGTTGTCCAAATCTGCTGGAATAAATATCCTTGAAGGTCCAGACGCATTGAAGACAAAAGCGATTTTGAAGATTTGGGCTGAAGAAGCAAAGAAAGAATATGCTGGTGGGGCTGCAGAATATGAATTTGAAAAAAGTATTTCAATAGAAGGACAGACATATGACTTTAAGGAAGTAATTACAAAGTCCGATTTCCTCAATGTTATTGCTCCATATATAGCTAGAACGATTGATACTCTTAAAGAAGTACTTGCTGAAAGTAAGACTGACATAGATAGTATTAATCGTATTGTACTTGTTGGAGGTTCCAGCAAAGGTCCATGGGTGTTTGATGCAGTAAAGGACAAGATGGAACGTGATCCGTATGTCGCTCCAAACGTAGATACATTTGTAGCAGCTGGCGCATCGTATTATGGTTCAGCCATTATTGATATAGTAAATGTTGATCCTGAACCAATTGAGGATGTCTTACCTAAAAACTATGGTATTGAACTAGAGGGTGGCACTTTTGGTCCAATGCTTCTTAAGGGTGAAAAAATTGCTGAAGGAAAAGTATCCCGTACTCGTCATTTTACAAATTCCAATGATTCAGGACAGCTTTCATTGGTAGGCTGGACTATCTCTAAACAGATAGAAGTAGAACAGGATGGAGATAGCCTTGCTTGCGAACATTCAGTTCATGAAACGGACAAAAATGGGGAACGACTCTTTAACTGGATTGGTGAATTTAATTTAGATATTCCTCGTAAACCAGCTGGCATGCTTGATATTGAATTAACGATGACAATTAATGTAGATAAGACATTACAGTTGTCTGGTAAGATTGATGGCAAACCAATTAGTAATGAAGATATAAAGTGGAATTATTAAAATATTTGCTTTATGAGTAAACCAATTGGAATTGATTTAGGTACTACCTATAGTGCAGTTGCTGCATGGAAAGATTCAGGATTAGTTGTTGGACCAGATGCTTTTCATTTTCCTTTAGAGGAGAAATATTTTATCGCTTCAAAAATTTTCATTCCAGATTTAAAGGATAAGGAAAATGTGCGATATGGTAAAGGTGCGATTAGGTATTGTACCAAAGATCCAGATAAGTTTTATTCCGCTTTTAAGCGCGGAATGGATGATAATGCACCAATAAAAAGAGAAACAGGTGAGATAACCCCTATTGAACTCAGTTCAATGTTATTGAGGCACATGCTTAAGGATGTTGTAAATCCGGTTGAGGGTGTAGATTTTATTCCTGAAGGTGTTGCAGTTTCTGTACCATATTATTTTACAGAGCGTCCTAAGATAAATACATGTATAGCTTTGTCAAATGCACTTGAATCCGTATATGGCGATAATCTTGAATATGATGAGTCTCTCAATTTAAAGACAGTTCCTGAACCCATTGCTGCGGGTCTGGATTATGCGTTCTCTTTCTCTGAGAATATTCAACATCAAAACATTCTTATATTTGATCTGGGAGGTGGCACCTTTGATGTAACAGCTTATGAACTAAAGAACTCCAAGAATATAAAAAAACTGGAGTTTACAGTCCTTGCTACTGATGGAGATGCAAGATTAGGAGGAGAAGACTTTGATGCTTCGATTCGAAGATACATTTTGGAAAAAAACGGAATTGACGAGACAATGGAACATGATCCAAAATATAAAGTGGATTATGCTACATTATATTTAGAGACAACTGATGCCAAATGTATCTTGTCTTCTGTAGAAAGCACAGATGTAATTATTAGTCCATTTTATGATCAAAAGGATTTATTTTTCAAGATTACTGAAAAAGATATTGAAAAGATATTAAGAGGTAATGCTGGAAAAAGAATTGACTACATATCCAAGATTGAGGATATTGTTGATCGTTGCTTAAACAAAGCAGAACTTAGACCAGAGATGCTTGATAGAGTTGTGTTAGTTGGCGGTTCTAGTAACATTCCTTGTATAAGAAGAATGCTTGAACAGAAATTTGGGTCAGGAAAAATGTACCAAAGTCCCAAACCTTCCGAAACGGTTGCAAGAGGTGCATGTATTTGGGCAACTTATTTGCTTGATAAAGCAAACGAAAACACCCCTGGTTATCATCGTCATTTACACTATTGGGACGAAATAACAACGAAAGTAAAAACTGCTCATAACCTAGGTGTACTATTAGCAAACAATACTGTTGACACAATTATTCAGTCTAACAAATTTACTCCTATTTCAGGTACTCGTGTATATAGACCAGCAAGATTGAGTGATGATGGTTCTACAGCTTCATTAGATTCTCTTATAGTGAAACAAGGAAAGGATGTTATAGGTAGTATACCAATCCCTACGGTTTATACACACGGGCGAAATAAAACAGATATAAAAATATCTGTAACATTACTTGCCGAACCAACAAATGTGAAAGTAATAATTAACGTTCCTCAGGGAAATGAAGATGGTTCAGATCTTCATACAGAGGGAGATATTAAAATCTCGTAACATATTATGAAAGATAATAATCAAGAAGAGCAAATTATGTTAGAAAATACTAATATAGTTAATGAGGATACCGGTAAACTTGTTGATTCATGCACAGTTGACGAAGTTGATACATCTTCAGAAATTGATGGGCAAAACGATTTGTCCAATAACGAAACAGAGTCTTCTACATTACAGATAATCGACAAGCTCATCAGTCTATACTCAAGTGAAAACGTATATCTGCTAGAAGTTATTCAACCATACGATCAATTGGTTGATCAGATTGACACTCAAAAAGCAGTCTTAAGTGCAATTTGCGAAGACGTAAAGAGAGCGAATAGCTTATACGATGGATTCAAACGTGCATTTTCACAGGTAATTGACAATGCAAATTGTGGCGAGAAATTATATTATGCATTGCCATTATATGACGATTTCGACGAAAAGGATGAATGGATTAGTCTCTGGCGTCAAGTTACGCAACTGGCATTAGCAGAAGAAAATAAAGACTGTATACGTGTTTTCCTAAACAAGAATCTCTACAACAATACAGTATCCTTTCCTAAGGACCTATATTTCTTCAAGCCACACCCTAAAGAACTAAAGAACCTTGATACCAATGTAAAGAAGAATGTGTTAGTTTTTTATAGTAGATTATATACGTTCTACAAACTGGTAAAGGATTTCTCGGAATCCCTTCGTACGTCTCTGTTAAAATCACTCTTGGCATCTCCTGAATATTTCAATAACATGCCGAAGAAGACAGGTTTGCCTACATTAGAAGAGCTTGAAGCAGACAAGGAGCTACAGAAGCAACTATTTGATAGTGATGATTCTTCAGAGATAGATTTTAGACTTGCGAGGTATAAGACTATGCAATGTGATGATGATAAAGCTATAAAAATCTTAGAAGCACCAGATGTATTTATCACAAAAGCAAGATCTATATATCAAGAATATATGAATTTCCAAAATGAGTTAGGGTCATTAAAGAAAGCAGTATATACAACTTCGTTGACTGAGTTATATAAACTATATGATATCATCAGTAAAAGTTTGGAAGACTTCAAGCAATTAGAATCTGTAGTTTCTGAGACAGATGAAACAAGTTTGCTATGTTGCCATCGTTTTTCAAATATTCTTGAAGATTTGCTTTATACAATCTCAAGTTTCTTGAACGATGCCTATTCCATTAGACCTCTTAAGATAGACATTAACACCAACTTTAATGAATACGACATTAACTGGTATGACGTTCTCGTCTCTGAAGATGCTCCAACGGCAGATAAAAAGGAATGTGTCTCGTCTATTTCTGATACAGGCTTTGCGAAATACGATATTGATGACAATGTTGAATTTGTAACGCGTACAGCAAAAATTTCTGTTTATAATAATAAAGTAGTTACTCCTGTTTCTGCTAATTAATATTCTATAATGAACAAACCTGCAAATCCTTATAGTGCCCGTCCTACGAGCAAACCGCTCCCTATAGGAATTGATTTTGGTACCACTAATAGTGCAATGAGTAAATACTCTCAATCATTGCTCAATAATGGACCAGTAAGTTTTAATTTCCCTATAACAGGAGGCGTGTTGTATCCTTCCATGGCTTTGCTTGATTGTGAGACTGGAACTATAAGGACAGGCAATGCAGCCTATACACATAGACTTACAGATCCAGAGCATGTTATTTCAAGTATCAAAAGAAAGATATCAGAAGATGTATCTTACAATCATGCAGATAAGGCATTTACAAGCACGGATATTGTTGAAGCAATTATCTCAGATTTTGTAAAGGAAGTAAAACTCACTGATCATGACATCAAACCTGGAGCAATAACCCTGACAGTCCCTTATTATTTTGGTGAAAATGAAAATGCGAAGATTCTACAAGCTGCACATAATGCCCTGAAGAGTCAGCTGAATTACAATGCAGAAGTGTATTTGTTGCCTGAACCTGTTGCTGCTTCGATAGCTTGCATTTACAATCTATATGACGAAGTAACGTCTAAGCTTTTCTTTATTTATGACATTGGTGGAGGTACTTTAGATTTGACTTTAGTAAGAATCACAAGTAATTCCCAGACGTTTGAGTACGAAGTTCTTGCAAATGATGGTATTAGTAAATTTGGAGGTGATGACATTGATGAGTTGATCTATAATTATATTGTCATGCACGAAGGATTAGATTTCTCACAATTAGAATCGCATAAACAAATTTTGAATCGTGCTAGGTTACTTGATGAGTGTAAAGAAGCAAAGCATCATTTGACATCGTCCGAGTCATATTCTTTTATGTGCTCAAACCTAATGGGTATTGAAAATGGCTATGTCGAATTGGAATTGACCAGGGATACTTTAATTGACTTGTTGTCAGGGTTGCAAGGTAGTAATAGGAATATGCTTTCGGAGTTAAATGAATGTATCAACAGACTTTACTGTAAAGCCAAGATTACCCCTGACATGGTTAAATACGTTGTGCCCGTGGGAGGAACATCTTTTATTCCTTTGTTCCGGGATCAAATGACGACCATCCATCCTCAAGCAAAAGAATTGTGTAGTTCTAATATAATGGATAATTTTGTACTTGTTGCAAATGGAGCAAGCATTTATTCTGCAATGAAATGTGATGAATTGCAAAACACAAATCTTCATCCTTTTAAACATGCCAATTCAATAGAGGTGATGAAAACAAGAGTATCACATGCATTATATTTGGAGAAGTTTAATGGTAAATATGATATAATTGTTGAAGCAAATACTCTTTCTCCAGCAAAAATGCAGAAAAGATACTATCCAACCAAATTCACGTCAGATGGCAGTCTTGTAGATTTGGGGGCAGTTAACCTTTTTCAGGGAAAAGGTGAAAGTAGAAAAAGTAAACAATTCATAGGAAGTATTGACTTTTCCGAAATCTGTATTTATGCTCATGGTAGAAACTTAGATGACATTCCTGTGGACATTACAATTGAAGCTACAGACACCCTTGTAATTGCTCATTGCTTAATACCAAGAAGTGATATTTATGGTAAAGATATAAAATTCAAACAAGTAATTCACAACTAATTTCGTATTGTATGAAAAGATTATTATTAATAATTAGCATATTTGCAATATCCATAACATTATTTGGACAGACAGATCTATCTAAAGAGAAATCATCATTGATTGTTTCTTTGGATAAGCGAGCTCCGAGGGTAACTAGCCAAGATTATTGGAACTCTAAATTAATCAGTCGCACTATAAATAATGTATTATCAAAGAATAACATTTATCCTGACGTAGTTTCTGGTGTACTCTATGGCGTAAAAAAGGGTTCAAAAAAACCAACAGATTTTTCAACTCTCATTGTTGAGCCTAGTACTCAATTAAATAATCTTGAGGTGTTAATCCAAACATTACATTCAAACCTACCTAAAGGGGAATATTATTCTATTACGAGTTTTGCCAAACCATATTCTTTAATCTCTCTTAAAAACCGTGCTGTTACAAATAAAACTTTTTTGATATTAATTACCGATGGAATGTACAACGGCAATGATGACTATTACGGAGAGGCTGAGTATGTTGCAGGAAAAATTAATCAAAGAAATATTGATAAAGAAAATGGGTTCTCGGTAGAAGGTAAAGCCGAGTTTCGAAATACAATCAAGGGCGTTCAGACAAATTACTTCTGCGAGTTTATTGATGAGGAAAGAATTACTAACGGTTATATACAATTATATGAGTTTGTTCCTCTTCAGCAGTATTTTGCTTTAGAGTCAGTGTTGAACTTTCCACATAAAATTACCGCTAAACGCCAAAAAGATGGATATGAGATTCGTCTATCATCAACATCAGTAGACAACAAGGATTATGAAATTCAAAAATTATACATAACTCTTAGTAAAGATGATGAGAGTAAAGGTAGGGACATTGAGACGGATAAATGTAACCAAATTATTATTTCACAACAAGAAATAAAAGTTGGAGAAGATGTCGTTATTAACGTATCTAAGGAAGATATTGACAACGTACATCTTAAGCTTAAATCATGGGTGAAACTATGTGATAATGTATATGATAATACTGTGCTTCATCCTAATGGATCTAAACTTCAGGGAGCGGATGGATTAAAACGCGAAATCACAATAGAAAAAGAGCAAAATGCCACTATTCTTGGTATACTTCCACTTTCAGACTTTATGTTCAGCATTTCCTTTTGGACATCTTCTCAATCGACTGCTGCAACTTGTTGGGGTTGGATAATAATAGCAATAGCAATAGTTTTAATCGTAGTTGCTATCCGCAAGAGCAATATATACAAACCGAATGCAAAAGAAACTAAAATATAAATATTTATAATATATATGGCTGTCAATAAGACTATAACACATAATTTTGGCCTGAATACTGGTTATGTAGAGATAGATTCGAGCAGTATTGATTTTCCTGTAAGACGTAATTTTCTACTTCAAAGACAATTAATAGATGTCTATGTGGATTGTTTTTCAATTGAAAATCTTTCTGTTTCTGATCATCTTGAAGTTGACAAATCTTCTTTAGTTAAGATTAAATTTATAGGAGGTGTAGGGAAAGAAGGTTCAAAGATTATGGACTTTCACCTAACTTCATATAACAATCCGTATCAACTTTTACTTAATCATGATGCAATAACGGATTGCAACGATTTCGATGTATCTAATGCGAAGATTACTTTTACAATTAAGATAAGTTTTAGTGGAGAAGTAATTACAAAGGACTATGAGATAAACTTAAACCTTGTAAGGGCTAAACCAGAATGTACAATACAATTTGTACCTAAGCAGAATCTTAAATACAAACACGAAAATGCCTGTGTGGGAGTTTTTGAGATTGAGAATTCATGTGACTTCAGATACGCTGAACATGCAGCAGTCCATCTTTCAATTAAGTATCCACAGCAGTTCAATGAAGATCTTGTATCATTTGCTCTAAAGAACGAAATGACCGAGAGTAATCCTTATTATGAAGTTTCTGGATTGCGAGAAAAAGGAGAAGATCCCATTTCATTACTGAAAATTAATAGATGTTCGGATCAAGAAATTGAACTCAAAAGAATTACAACCCAAAATATCATTACTATCCCCGTATATCTTGATCTGGATAAACTTGATAATCCCATAGATGAAGTTCGTAACGAAAGGTTCGTTGCCATAGCAAAGAATATTCTCAATGATGTTCCTAATGATCCTATGGATTGTATAGTTCCTGTTTTTCGTGATTACACAGGAACGCGCCTTTTTGTGTCATGTAATAATATAGTAGCCAAAAGTTGTAAGGATGTATATGGTCACTACAATTGGATAGAGCGTCAGACAGGAAAAAGGGAAAGGTTCAATGGACTCATCCAGATAGCAAACATAAAAATTGGTAATGAAGCCACAAACCGAGGAGTTTCACCTAAATCTGCAGTCATAATTCGAAACGTAAAGATTTACCCTATCGTAAACGAACAGGAAATCGTTTCATCTACTGACTACTTCTTGGATATTAAAGATATTGATGAAGGACAGTACATTTTAAAAAATGGTGTAGATTCATTTATTTCTTACACTTGTAAATTGCGTCACAAAAACATTGAAAGGATGCTTGTCAACAATTCACGCATTATCTTCAACATAGAGTTCGATTATATTGAAGATGAAGGCGGTTTGTTTGAACATGGCAACATGGAATGGAATCATTATCGTTCGGAGGCAATTATTGAATTAGAGAAGGACCCTGGAAGTGAGTGGCTTTGTGTGGATTATGGAACCTCTGCAACGGTAGCAGTATTCGGTGATGGAACAGAACGTAATTTCCAATTATTAAGACTTAACGAAAGGAATAAGGAAATCATTGCCGAGCGTGAAAACGAGCGATTTAGAAATCCCCGCTTTGAGGAAGGGATTTATTTCTTATCTTCAAATATCATGCTCCAAAGTAATATCCCTTCTTTAGATGCTGATTCTATAGAACATTCTCTTGTTTATTTATCACCGAGTGAACCACGTTTCCATGCAAAGGGATTCCGCTTACCTTATATGAAGGCTCTTGTTGGCTACAAGAATATCCCCAATGGCGATATGTATTCAGTATTTAAGTATAAACTCCATGAATCGGACAAAGATATCTTAACGTTTGAGGATAACCCATTGGATGTTGACCAAATATTCAGATCAACCTACCGTTCTCTATTTAAGGATTATATTACAGCATGCATCCCACACGACAAGTCGGTCAATAAAATTGTATTAACTGTTCCGAACACATATACTCCACACCATATAGAGTACATTAGAAAGATTGTAGAGAAAGAGATTCCTTCTTTACGCTCTGACTATGTTTGGTTTGTAAGTGAGTCTGACGCAATTGCATACTATTATCTAAAGAATTATAACCAGATTCATGATAATGAATTCGTGGAACATGTTCTTGTTTACGATATGGGTGCAGGAACATTGGATTTGACTTATCTTACTATAGAATATCAGCCTAATGGAGACAAGAAGGTAGAAATGGTTACCAAGATGGGATTAAACAAGGCAGGTAATTATCTTGATTATATTCTTGCCAAGGCGTTGGTTGATGAATACCCTAAGTTGTTCCCAGAAGAAATCCTTTCTCATTCTGATGATGATACGATGGAGAACCTCCTAGGTAAATTGAAGTTCTATATTAAGGATACACTCAAACCTAATTTATTCAAGGAGGATTCGTTAGTATTTTCTGCATGGAATGGTCAAACGATATTGGGTGTGGATTTCCATGATGTTGAACTCGATCTGGAACTCATCAGAGCAAATGAGCATGTGCAGTCGTTTATTACAGAATGTACAGATGATTTCTTTGATAGGTTTACAAAGATAGGCAATCTTACTATGGATGAGAATCCAATAGATACTCTTATCATGACAGGTAGAAGCATACAGTTTGGCAGTATTAAAAATCGCCTACAGCAAAAGATAAATAGCTGGAATGATGATAATCATTGCCAGACTATTGAAATTGCAGGTGAAAAGTTGAAGACTATTGTATCGCAAGGTGCTCTCTATTATGCAGCATTATACGGAAAGCGTACATCTTCGGTGATACTACGCAATAAGAATATATACGCAAAGTATGGCGTTTTATATGTTGACAGGCAAAATAACTGGCGTTATCAGCCCCTTATTGATTCCAACACAAGATCAACAAGCAAGGCAATATCAGTCGTTGGTCAGCAAAATGGAATGCAGATTTATACATACGATACCGATCGCTTCTCTGCAGATGAGTCAACTAATTACATCTCTCTTGATATGAGAAATACGATTGAGGCATACCTTGTACAATGTTATTCTCCAGATCCCGCATCCGATTATAAGGACGAAGAAAGACGAAATGACTACATCTCAATCATTGCTGCTTTCAATCCAGAAAGCGTAAGCCAAGATTCAAGAAATGTACATGTCCGTCTTGAAATAAACGAAGATAACGAAATGACGTTTACTGCCGGTGATCTTGAATTTGAAGCTTCAGCACCAGTCAAGATAGATGTTGAAACAAGTAATACATTTAAACACAGTATGTGGCCATACGCATAAATTTTTGAGTTATGAAAAAGATACTATATTTATTATTATGTCTTTCTTGTTTACAAGTAAATGCACAGATATTAACTGTAAACTATTCAGAAAACACAGTTACATGTACTATAACGAAAGAAGATAGTACAATAATTAATAGTTTAAATGGAACTATTGATTATCATGGTGTAATTAAAAAGGTTGGCTTTAAAGAAGCCACAAATTTGAAAACTATACAAACGCATGTTATCTCTGTTAATGGAGTTGATATAGCAACACTGCGAGGAAAGAATTCAGATAGTATGAATTTGACACCACCCTGTACATTAAGACCTGGAGAAAAACTCATATGTAAAAGAGGAACCCAACAGATAGGCACTATTATAATAAAAGAAGAACTTTCAATTAAAGAACTAATAGGTAAAGTTCGCCTTAAGTTAACGAATCCCAAGAATGCATCATTTGAATTTTCAAAAGACACTATATCTTCTTTTACCTGTTTATTAGAAGGTTTAAACAAATTAAAGTCAGATACCGCTAACTGCCATATACTCTGCAACGGCAGAGAGATTCCTTTTAGTATTAATGACGAAACTATCTCTTTTAATCTTAATCCAACGGATTTAGAGAAAGATACACTGTATCAAGTAAAATTTGTCTATGACATTAAAAAACAGCCAAAGTATGCTAATAATGAGGTCTTATTATATCAAGTAAAATCACCTTTTGAACATAAATCATCAATATTAATATTAGTATTGGTAAGTGTTTTTGGTGTTGTACTTCTATTTGGATTTGTATTCTTACTTTGGAGATTTGTTAAAAAGACAAAATTTAAGAACTCGACAATTTTTGTATGTACCAAATATGGTAAACAGTTCAGAATAATCTGTAATGAGAAACCCAAAATAGGTGATATTTCTAATAAGAGAGGTGAGTGCTTAACAGAAAATGGATTGATTATTCGTTCCAAGAAAAAACATTTCTGGAATTTATGGAATAAGGTTTATTTTATTGGTCAAAAGATTACTTGTGAAAATGAATCCTTTGTTTTGGTGCACAATGACGCCATTAACAAATGTCCATCTTTTAATTTTAACTTGAATGATGAAATAATTACTATTCAATTTAATGATATAATTGAGAAAGAAAACGGACGTTATGACATTGCAGGATACCAACTTGAGATTGAAGCTAACAAAGTACGTTCAATTGCAAAAAAAGTCATTGATGTCACAGGTAAGGTGTATTTCATAGTGTTGAATAGCAATACTCCACAATGTGGAGATAAAGTTCTGCCAACAATTAAGCAAAAACATTATTCTATTACATCTTTTGATGGATATGTATTTTCTGTTACAAACAACAAGATTGTTGACATAAAGACAAGAGCACTCAAAAGCAATGAAATTGAGCTCGTATCAATTGAGGGTGAAAAATTTACTGTTATTCCGAAAGGAGACAAACCTGTTGAGGGTGATATTGCCATGCCCGATGGAAATTATAAGTTAGAAGATAACACTACTTATATTGTACAATCGGGACAAATTGTCTCTATAAAAGTAGAAATGGTACAAGAGGTAACAATAGAATTGTTGCAGGAACAATTAGGAATAGCAAAAAAGAAGATACAAGATCTTGAAAAACAATTACAAAGCATTACTCAAGAAAACATAGAGGCAAGAATCCAAGCGGCTTGTGATACTGCTCGCTCTGAAGAGAACAAGAAGGTAACGACAGCTTATAGAAACAAAATAGACAAGGAGTATATAACAATTGCTCTATATAATAAGGAAAAGGCGACTCTTGAAAAACAGAAGAACGATGCTGATAAAGCAAAGGATGAAGTTTTAAAGCAATTAAAGAAGAAAGAGTCGGCTCTTACTGATGCAAAGACTGAAAATGATACTCTCAAGAAAGAGAATCGCGAAAAGGATACAAAGATAATCACGCTGAACGCCACATGCTCAAAACTCAAGGATGCAGCACAAAAGAAGAATATGTACTATCTCCTGCAAGTTCAAGAAACATTAGCAGAGGTTAGCGAAGGTTTCATAAAAGTTTATAGAGATATGAACAATGCTGCTATAAAAGAAGGTCTTATCACACCTATGACGAAGGGTGTTAGTGGCTTGAGTGCAGGTATCCTATCATGGAATGAAGACTTCACTGTACGAGTGATGGATGATGCAGAATCATTCTTTGGTTGTGAGTTCCTTACAATGGAAGAGAATGATGTAAAGGAACAACTTTCAAAGAAGTTTATATCAAACATTGTTAAGTCTGATAGTTTCTCTAAATTTATCCGTCTATATCAATTGAGTACTGTTCCTTTTATAAGAAAACAATTCATTGATGCAAAAATGGATATTGACACATTAAACAAGTTATTCTATAAGGTTTATTCTTTAATGACTGATTTTGGTTATTCAATTGTATGCCCACGTCTGTTCGACGAGCAGCATTCTGATAAGAAATATCAGTGGTTCAATTCAACAAACCTGTTCAACATCATTGATTTGCCTGAAGAAGAAAAAGCGAGAATAAAGGCCATGGGCTCAGAGACTATTATTGATGTAAACCAGATAGGCTATGATTCTCAGTGGATATCACGAAAGGCAACAGCCGTAACTCCTGATTTTTAAATTTCTAATCATTATAAATATTGTAATTATGAAGATCATTGGTATTGATTTAGGTACAACCAACAGTGCCGTATCAGTTTACGAGATGGGTACCAGTCGAACGATCCAACTAAAAGGTTCTATGACTACCCCTTCTATCATCTGGGTAAATCCTGATGGTGACTATGTTGTAGGTAGAGAGGCAAAACAGCACGTAACTGTTGATCCTGACCGTATTCTCATCTCTACAAAACGCGACCTTGGTAGTTCTACAACATATCAAATCTGTGGTGAGACATTTACACCGACAGAAGCAGCAACTATTATTCTTGCATATTTAAAGCGTGAAGCAGGCAAAACGTTGAACGAGGAGGTTAACGATGCAGTTATCACCGTTCCTGCATACTTTGGTTTTCAGGAAATTGGAGAAGTTAAGAAGGCGGCTATTGATGCGGGGCTTAATCCTCTTGCAATTATTCCAGAACCAACTGCAGCTGCCCTTCGTTATGGTATTGACGCAAAGACCCGTCAAAGCATTTGTGTTGTCGATCTTGGTGGTGGAACTTTCGATGTAACCGTTCTTGATGTAAACTTCGACAAAAAGCGTCACAAACACATTATCACACCTGTTAACTGGGATGGAGATCATTATCTTGGAGGTGACGATTTTGACAACATCATCATAGAATGGATGATTCAGAATGGTGCTAAGGGGTTCAAGAACAAGTTGGAGTTAAAAGCCGTAGCAGAAGCTGCAAAAATAGAGCTTGCAAGTTTGTCAGAAACACAGGTTTCACATCCTGTATATATGATAAATGAGGTTGTATTAACACGTGACAAGTATAAGAAACTCATCCAGAGCAAACTTGATCAAATTGGTGATACCATCAAGAGAACCGTTGCAGACAGTGTGATCGATGGAAATCACATAGATATGGACGACATAAATCGTTTCGTTCTCGTAGGAGGTTCTTGTAAACATCCCCTTGTAAGAGACTATGTGAAAGAGATCATAGGCAAAGATCCATTTACAGCACCTAATTTGGATTGTTATGTGGCAGAGGGTGCATCTATTTACCACCATGCACTTAAAACACCTTCTGGAGACATTGAAATTGGGCATGACTTCATCAAAGTACCACGCTCTTTAGGAACGGATTTGAATACTGATAATGGAAAAATTAATGCAATATTATTAGAGAAAGGAAATACAGTCCCTTGCCGAGCTATTCAAGCTGCTAATGTAGATGCATCCTCACCATTGGTACGCTCGTATGTATTGGAGGGTGAAGAACACAAGTTTGATGATGCAAAACAAATTGATGTGATTGAGATACCTCTTGAAGTCACAGGATATACTCATCCTATATTTACAGAATTTATCCTTGATGAATCAAGTTTGTTAAGCTTCAATACTCATGTTGTTAACTTAACTGACGATAATATCGAACGCATTAAAGACGATTTAATTGCCTTGATGAATTCAGCAACTGGTGATGCTAACATTTTGAATGAGAATGATTGGGATGAGTTCTATTCAAAGTATTCTGCTTATATTACATCTACCCCAAAACCATTACAACTTAATGCATAAAAGATATAAATAGTAATATTCTGTCCCTGATTGTTTTATATGGCAAAATCATTAAAAGACGAAGAGGCAGAAAAGCTCAATGACTCCCTTGTGAATAAATCTGACACAGAAAAGTTGGTTCAGATTATTCACAAGGCTGAGTTGTTGTTAGGTAATCTTGGATTCTATGTAGATTCCAAAAATATTTCCTTTGAAATTATCGATAAGGAACAATTAAAGGTTCTTAACCCCTCATCACAAAGTGTAGTTGGATTTACTTGTCCAATAAGTTTAGAAGGTAAACACCATACTATTTGGTTATTAGAAAACCATTCATACATATTCCTACTATCTGTTGTTGCTCATGAAATGGGACACACATGGTGTCGAGATAATAAATTAAAAATGCACTCAATGCACGAAGAGGGCTTTTGCGAGCTTTTAGCATATTATGTTCTCTCGACACAATTCAGCAAATTAGGAAATGCATGGAAAATAAGTATGCTTCAAAATCCTGACCCTATATATGGTGATGGCTTGCGATACATGATACAACAGTTGGAAAACTGTAAAGGCTCTTGGTTTAAATACCGAGCGATGTTAAAATTGAAGAGCAAGTAAATTCCTTATTCATGAATTTCTATTCAGAATACTTAGAACGCACTCAAATTTGAACATTACTTTATTTGCAAAATTTTCGAATTTAGAAGTGATGGCCTTATCCCTGACGGCAGAGACCGAGAGTATTGATCGTGAGAAGTGGTTAAGTATGCGCTAAATAAAACCCACAAACAAGTTAAAAAAAATCACAATTATGGCAAATCCTATTATTGGTATTGATTTTGGAACAACAAACTGTGTTGTTACCAAGTATGAACAAGGCAAGACGACTGTACTCCCGATTAAGGGAAAGTTAACGACTCCATCAGTACTTTACATTGAGGGAAGTACCGTTAAAGTTGGTCACGTAGCAAAACAGTACATAACAATACACCCAGAGAGATGCTTGGCTTCTACAAAACGTGATATGGGTACAACAACTGTATATAATATTGGGGGTAAGGAAATCACCCCAGTATTGGCAGCTAGTTTCATTTTAAAATATCTTAAAGAAGAGATAGAAGCAGACCTTAACGAAGAATGTAATGATATGGTAATTACTGTACCTACATACTTTGGCTTTGAGGAGCGAAATGCAACAAAGCAAGCAGCAATCAATGCTGGCTGGAATCCAATTGCCCTTCTTGACGAGCCTATAGCAGCGGCAATGAATTATGTACAGAAAAGCAATAAGAGTTCTTTATTTACTGTTGTTGATTTAGGCGGTGGAACATTTAATGTAGCGGTTTTGCAGTATCTGAACGAAAAAAGCAAAGCGAAGTTTAAATCTTTGAATGTGAGTGGTAACCATTGCCTTGGTGGTGATGATTTTGATAATGTCATTATTGATTGGATGATTCAAAATGGAGCAAAGGGTTACAAGGACAAGTTGGAACTCAAAGCTATAGCAGAGGCTGCAAAAATTGAACTTGCAAGTATTACTGAGACTCAAGTGTCACATCCTGTTTATATGCCAATTGAGGTTGTATTAACTCGTTATAAATACAAAGAATTAATTTCAACTTATCTTGATGAAATATGTAGTACAATAAAAAATACAGTAAGTGGCGCAGGAAAGTCGTTGGATGACATAGACCGTTTTTTATTGGTTGGTGGTTCTTGCCAACATCCTGTTGTTCAGGATGCCATTAAAGATTGTATTGGTAGAATACCTTTTGCTGCAGATAATCTTTATACAGCAGTTTCTGAGGGTGCTGCATTATACCATCATTTCTATAAATAGGTTATTTCTTTAAATCTCATAAAAAAATATCTTCTTACAGAGTTATTGGGAGTTCTCTATGTTATGAAGAAGCTTAAAGGATTAAAATTTGAAGACTATCAACACGAATCTGACAAAGCCGCTTTTTTGAGTCTTGAAAAAGTAAAGGCTTTCAACAAAGCTGTTGATTGGGTCATAAAAAATACAATAGAAGAAGTTACTAATGTTCAGCAAACAGGTAGTAGTATCTGCGTCAATCAAGAGGCTACTCCGGATTTGTTCAACTTGGTAAATGATGTCGCTGCTACGGTAGATGTAAGCAATGTGCCACAAGTATATACCCGATGGGGATATGATATTTACATAACCACTGATGGTGACAAGCATCCTAAGATGATAGTGAATACAGGTAGTGTAGATTTGCTGACACCTGATGAGCAACGCTTTATGATTGGGCATGAGTTTGGTCATATCAAGAGCAACCATCTGAAGTATCTGCTTTTGTGCAGATATTGGTCGCTGTATCATTCGTATATACCAGGCTCGACGTTGCTGCAAATACCATTGTTCTATTGGTCAAGAATGACAGACTTAACCGCAGACCGAGTAGGACTGCTCGCTTGTCAAGACATTAATGTCGCATTAAGAACGATGATAAAACTCGCAGGAGCACCAGAGTCTTTATATGATAATTTGAACATAGATGCTTTCATTGAACAAGCAGAAAGTTTCAATATTTCAAAGATGGGTGTCATGAACAAAATCGTAGAGAAGATTTCTGTTATGGACAATGCTGCACCATGGATGGTACGTCGAGCCTCAGAATTACTCAAATGGTACAAAAGCGGCGATTATGATGCAATAATAAAGAAATATGGAGTGTAAGACAGACCAAACAAGAGCTTATGTGTGTATGCTTTTGGTAACCAATGCGTGCAATTTGAATTGTGTGTATTGCTACGAAAGCCACAAGTCTAATAAATATATGACTTTGGAGGTTGCTCAAAGAGCCATACAAAATGCTTTTGAAAAGGAAGGATTCGATTATGTTTCCGTACAATTTATGGGAGGAGAGCCACTCCTCGGCTTCCCGTTAATTAAGGAAATAAGTGAGTGGATGTGGGAAAATGAATTCTCTAAGCCATACGAACTATTCGCATCAACCAATGGTACTCTGTTGAACGATGAAATGAAACGGTGGTTCTCTAAGAACAAAGATAGAATCAGCTTAGGGCTTAGTTTTGACGGAGTGCCTATGGCACAAGATTTGAATCGTTCCCAATCCTCACGGCATATTGACTTTAGCTTCTTTCGGGAAACATGGCCAAACATGTATGTCAAGATGACCGTATCGGTAGATACTATTAAATACTTGTATGATAGTGTTGTCTTTTTGGAGGAATCCGGATTCCAAAATATCAAAACAGATTTGGCATATATGAGAGGATGGCAAACCAATCATTTGCGAATCTGGGATGAAGAGCTGAAAAAACTTGTGACATACTACTCTGATGAAGAGCATGATAATCATTGTTCACTGTTAGATACTAAAATCGAAGCCGTTTTTGCTAAAAATGTATCTGTAAAGAGATGTGGGTGTGGAGAAGATATTGTCTGTGTAGATACAGATGGGAAAGAATACCCATGCCAGATGTATGCTCCTCTATCCATGAGCAAACAACTCTTTGATACAGTTAAAGATATAGACTTCAGTGATGGGAAGAACTTCGAAATACCAGAATGCCAACAGTGTATTCTGCATTCATGCTGTCCTGCTTGTAGTGGATGTAATCTAAAATATAATGGTGCAATCAACAAATTGGATACCTTTTATTGTAAGGCGTTCGTCATACAATTTATGAGAACGTTGGATTATAGGTATAAAATCGCCAACAAGATTGCTGATGAAACAATAAGGAATGATACATTACATGATTTGAATGAAATAGCAAATGCAATAACAATATAATAGTATTATTATGAACAAGGTTATCGAAAACATCATTAACTCTATTATCGGGTCAGATTCAACATCTCCCATTAGTGTAAAATTGTCAATACCACAATCACAACTATCATTGCATAATGAATTACAGCATTATGCTGCTTCTTCTGATGGATGTGGCGGTTATACTGGGCATTGTTCATGTCTAAATAATCCATGTATGATTTGTTCGAATGCTCATTAAAAAATCGGTTGTTGATAGAAAGAGGCTGTCATTTCAATCCTTACAGATAGATGGATTATAAAATGAACAAACATGAAAATGAATTTCTTAAACTCCTCTTACCTCTTTAACAATGCGGACGCTTATATCGATCGTGTTGCACAGAGATTTATCAACGACTTCAAATATAAAGGCTATGAGGTTGATGGTGTTAAGTTACCCTCTGGCGAATGGGATATATCGCTGAAGAAAGGCAATCTCTTTCAGGCAGTCCTTGGTATGCAAACAGCCTTGAAGGTGAAAATATCATCAACATCACCACATGCTTTAGTAAAAATGAGTATAGGCTTATTTGGACAGCAGGCAATACCTACTATCCTGACTGTTGCCGTTTGGTGGCCCATTGCCATCTGTCAAATGGCAGGACTTGTCAAACAATACAAGATGGATCAAGAGGTTTTGACATCCATCGTGCATGGATTCAATGTTGCCGCCGGCCATACAGTAAGCTATACGGTCATAAATTGAGATTATGCTTAAACGCAGACTTAGGAATTACGACATTAATGATATTAAGCACCCTGAAGATTGCGAGATACTTGATGGTTTAAACAAAATACCGTTTTTCAAGGGATTCTTGAATAATACCATTGTGCCTATACGAGAGGCATACAATGAAGTAGAATCATATGGTGATGGTTGGAACATTACTGCCCAAAGTTCACCGCAAATTTATCAATGTCTCAAAGAGGCTTGTGGAATATTGGGAGTCAAAAAAGTACCAAAGTTAACCTCTGAATGGTTCTATGCACCCACTTCATTTTCGGCAGGCAATGAAAACTTCCGAATAGTTATATCTTCAGGAGCTATTGATTTGTTTGAGAAGGAGGAATTGATATTCTTCCTTGGGCATGAGTTGGGACATTATATTTGTGGACACAAGCCATATCAGATGTTGTTGGAGGCTTTGTATATGCCATTCATTGATAATCCGTCGGTGAAGATGTGGTCAACCATCGTAAAAGTACCATTGTTAGATTGGTACCGAAAATCTGATTTCACTGCTGATAGAGTCGGATTGTTGTGTTGCCAGAATATTGATGTGGCTCTTCGGGTAATGATAAAAAGAGCTGGATTACCAAAGAAATGCTATAATGAAATTAACATCAAGGCATTTTTGAAGCAAGCTTTTGATTTTGAAAACCATCATGTAGGGAATTTAGACAAAATAGCAAAAGCATTGTCCTTGCGTTCATGTGAATATCCATGGATGGTGCAAAGAGCGGCTTATCTTTATGAGTGGTACAGATCGGGAGAATATCAGAAAATAATCAATAAATACAAGACCATATGATAACATCATTTTATAATGGTAACAGAGGGCAGCTGATGCCTATTCTAAATGCCAACAGAATTACTGAAGATAAAAAGAAAGAAGCTATCAAGGCTATGGGGATGAGTGCATGTCAAGCTAGTTGCATGAGTCGAGGATGCTGCTCTAAATGCCATGGCAGTGGTCATAGATAATGGTGGTATGCAAATAACAACATCAAGCAAACATGACTACTATTATCTACCACGAACAAATGAGATAATAGCAGAGCCTAAGGAAGATAACTTTGAGTGGATTTTTAACGAGTTGTCCGCATTCGGTGAATTACCCAATGTGGACAATTTTGTTATAAGCATAACCGAAAATTGCAATCTGCGTTGTACTTACTGCTGCTATTCGGGAAAATACAAAAATAATCGCATTCATGGTACAAAAAGCATGAGTGCTGATGATATTGATGCTATATATGAGTTCATAAAAAGGACAGTAAAAAGTAAGGATTTAAAGATTGCTTTCTATGGAGGAGAGCCACTTACCAATCTGCCCCTATTGAAGTATGCTATAGAAAAAGCCTCTGTGTTCTTCCAAGGCTATAACCTTTCTGTTTCCATATCAACTAATGGAGTTCTGCTTACACCGTGCACAATAGACTGGTTCATTAAAAGAAATGTAAGGATAGATATTTCTATAGATGGTCACAAACAAATTCACGATAGGCAGCGAATCAATGTAACAGGTAATGGCTCTTTTGATTATGTGTATAAGGCTTTATCTTACATAAAACAGCAACATCCGCAATATCTTAAAGAGAATGTATTGCTCCTAATGATCTTGACTTCACTAAGTGATTTGGAAACCATTGCTCGCCATTGGGCAAAAGATGAAATTTTATGTAATCTTGTGCCAACAAAGATTTCAAGCCTTGCTCCAAATTTTAAGGTTGGTGTGACAGAATGTTATTACGAAGAATTAGTAGAGAAATACCTGGAACTTCTGAGCTGTTACGAGCAACATCGAGATTGGGTTGTCTTGCAAGTGTTTTTCGAACAATGCATTGCTTATTGGATCAATCGACCAATTCTTGATGCAAGTGATAGTATTCCCATGTCTACATGTTTGCCCACATCAAACAAATTGTATGTTGATGCAGATATGAAGATTGGTATTTGTGAAAAGATGGCTGATTGTTATCGAATAGGAAATATTAGTAATGGGATTGATTGGAAAGAGGCAAACAGTATTGTTTCTTCGTACTATAAGAAACGCAAGCACAAATGTCGGAACTGTCCTGCTGTAAGAATGTGCAATCTATGCCTTACTGCTGTTGAATACAACGAAAGCCAATGGAATACGCTCTGTCATAATGAAAAAGTATTTATGAAGATCGGTTTTCGCATATTTTGTGAAATGGCAGAGCGTGGTTTGATAAATTCAGAATTTCCAACATTAAAAACAAGAAGGTTGAAACTGACAGAAGTAACAGATAAAGATTGCTTGAAACTGACAGAAATTATTAATGATAAAGAAACGAATCTATTTTTGCCAGAACTGATAGGAATATGTGATGCTCCAAAAGGTGTACAAAACATGGTGAATACTTTCAAGAAATATCAAAATCAAGGAGAAGGCTATTTGTGGGGGCTCAGATTGGATAAGGCATTGATTGGTTTCGTAGGTGTCATAGACTTGTCTTATAAGCCTTCTATTTTTTACGCCTTACATCCAAAGGCTCGACATAAAGGGTATATGCAGGAAAGTGTTTTGGCAATAATGAATTATCTATTTCGTAACAATGTGTGCAATCAGTTAAGTACTGAGGTTAAATGTGGCAATACGTCTTCAATAAAATTGTTAGAAAAAGTAGGTTTTGTTAAGCTTGAAAGTAGTAGAGAAAAAATATGGTATGAATCAATATTCAAATAAAAATAATGTTTTCTTTTATGACTTGATAGAACCGACATCTACTTTCAATCTATTAATTTAGAATAATAACAATAAAATTATGAAACAAGGAATAATAAATTATCAGCAGTTACTGGACAATCTCTGTGTGTATGCAACCAAAATTGGCAGAATTAGCACCCGTCCTGCAGTGTTACTTTATTATGTAATGGTAAGTAGTGACACGCCAAAATCAGATAAGTTGTTAATACTTTCAGCACTATCTTATTTGGTCCTGCCTATAGACTTCATCTCTGCCAAGCGGTTACCGATTATCGGTTGGTTAGACGAGATTGTATCTTTGACTGTAGCATACCAAAAGGTATGTAGATACATCACACCTGAAATCGAGATGAAAGCTGACTCTCTACTCGACAAATGGTTTCCTACAACAGAAATTGCCAACTTAAACTGAACACAATGGTAGTATCAATAAGTTATCGTGAAGTAGAACAATATATAGCTCACCATTTTCAAAGAGAAATAACGTTTAAGTTAGAGGATAGTTCGCAGCTTAATATTGCCACGCCATTAAAGGTTCTTGGGTTTACCAAATACATAAGTATCAATGTTGGTGTTGTTAAAATTGAAAATGCAAAAATCTTTCTAACTTATAGCGGAAAGTTAGGAATTGATCTGCTTGTCACCCCGACAATAGCATTCTTTAGAAGACTGTTGCCTGAGAAAGCCAACTTTATTAGAACTGACACAGGCAATGTCATTGAGTTGAATTTGCAGGAAATAGATGAGTTGCAGTCTGTATTTGAAAAGATGGACCTACAGTCCATAACATTTGAAGAGAATAGCTTCCATATAGAAGCTGATTTAAAATCATAAAACAATAACGAAATCGATATGGGATTATTAGATTTTATATTTAAAAGTTCTGAAGAGCGTAAAAAGGAAAAACGAGTCAAAGAAGTTCTGAAACGTACAGATAAGTTTATCAAAGAAACAGAAGATCTGCTTGATAAAATGCATTAGTAAGGCTTCTATCATCAGACTCATTAATAATTTTATTATGTTTTCAACACAGTTTTGGCTTATAGTTATAGGCTTTGCGCAAATGATTGGTTGCTGTTGGATATTCAGCATGTTTCAAAAACGGGCTTACAAACGGGAAATCCGAAGCAGACATTCTTATGTCTTATTGGCTAAGTTGCTGGCAGAAGAAGAAAAACTTAGGTGCAACATCAGTAAATGCAATGAGGATGGTACGGGAGAAGTGTATCTTGGCTTACCGGAAGGGATAGTAAAGGTGTTTTCTCTTGGAAATGGTAGATTTGCTATTTCTCTTGTTGGAGCTGTTATTATAAATGACTTACATGTAGACATGGCTCGTGAGATTTGTAAGGATTTGAACACTAAGGAAAGTAGAGTAAGGTATAGCGTTGGCTTTGAACCGGCTTTTTCCAAAACAGGAATTTCTATTACTTGTGACTTTGAGGAAGATGGCGACGATGAAACTATCGAATACGATATTCTTAGTTATGCCAAGACATATTTAGAGCCAAAGCGACAAGAACTACAAACAATATGGACTCATAAAATGGAAGAAATACAATAATACAAAAATATAAAAGATATGAACACAAATAAATACTTCAAGTTAGGCTTAATCACAATATTTTTAGCCTTTTTCGGACAGTTGTCCTTTGCCCAAGAAGTGATAGTGGCTGACACTATAGACGCAGAAGAAGCATTTGGCAAAAAGCCTATCACCCAAGTACCATTGGAACAATGCGAACAGATAGACACTTGTAGCATTGCCAAGTTTGCCGTTGTTTCAAAAGGTGGCAAACAGGGTATCTATGACTTGGAGAAGCATGAGAATGTAACGGAGATAGATTTAGATGTTGCAGGTTTCTCACGTCGTTATGTGTCAGAAGATGGCATTGAGGTATTCTACTTCTATGTAGAAAAAGGGATTGAGTGTGGCACCATTGGCGTGGTTGGAGAAAACAATCAAACTGTTGGTGTATGGATGGACAATCCTGAATATGTAGCAAAACTTGATGAATGCACGACAATAGATAGCGTGATGACTCAAAAATGCGAAGATGTTTTGTCTGAGGGGTTGAAAATGTTGAATGGAACATACGGACAGATTGCTGTTATAGATGCACAAACAGGAAGACTGAAATCATGGGTTGCATTGGAGAAAGATAGAGATGATTATTCAGAGGGCAAGCTATTGAAACAAGCATGTAGTCCTCGCATTTTGACACTTGTAGGCATTACTCCTATGTTGGCAGATATCAATGGTTCACTCAATGACAAGATGGATTTGTGCGGTGGCATATATAATATAGGTGACAGCATCAGCATTCGTGACCATAACTGGCGGTCTGGCGGTTATGGTGTAATGACTTGTCGCCAAGCATTGACACATAAATCTAACGTGGCTATGTTCAAGATACTCTTGGTAAATCGTGGCGAAAATGCTTTTGGTATATGGAAGAAAATGACAAGTGACGAAAAGCAAACAAACGCCATGGAATTGGCTGCGCTCTTTAATGGTGTCTATCAGAAGAACACTCTGACATTCCCGACTTTGCAAGGGGACTCAGTTACAGATGAAACATTTGACAACATTACGCCTTTGGGACGTAAATATCTGCAAGAGGTATTGATTGGTCTGAACAAAGGGAAAGGCATACAAGCATCTTATGCCCCCAAGAAAGTGGATATAGCAGGAGTATATGGCAACTATCAAGGCAAAGAACTTGAAAATGGGGAACATAAATTGGCAGAAATGGCATTTGTTGGAGTATTCCCTGTAAAGAAACCTCGCTATGTCTTGGCTGTAATCATCAACAGACCGAATGAACAAACTCATAGTTCAAAGGATTTAGCCAATGGCATCGTGAATAATCTTGTGGAATGGTTGTCTAAATATTAACACTTGGAAATTATGGAAGAGGTTATCTACAAACATGAAACGAATGGTGAGTTCACAGGAATCTATGCGCAAATAGAAGATGGCAAACTCACCATTACCGAGCAAGATATGGGTGAATTTGAGAAAGAATATTCAAGAGACGGCGAGGTTGAGTCTTTCGTATTCTTTGATGTGGCAAATACCAATCGTCTGATGAGGTCTTTGCACGCATCTGACGACTATAGTCTTATCGAATCATTAAAAAAGAAGTTCAAAAAACATGGGAGTTGCATGAAAAGCGAGATCTGCTATTATTGCGATGAACATGACATCAAGTATCAAACACAAGTATATTATTGATAGAACAATATGACACAGCAAGCCAAGATTCCCATATTATTGAATATAATATTGTCGGGAATATTACGTTACAGATAGATTAGAGGTTACATTTGCCTCTATACTATCATAAACTAAAAATAATCGTAATATGGAGATAAGATATGCAACAATAAGCAAGACTGGTAGAAGGCATAATAACGAGGATGCTTACAAGGTCATTGATATGCCACAAAACAACAGGTTTATGGGAATAGTCTGTGATGGCATGGGTGGTCATTCCTTTGGAGAGACTGCCAGTGAAACGGTATGCAATACTATATCTGACTTTTGGAAGAAGCATATCAGTACGCCCGATTGTGACTCAAAGGTAAAACTCGCTTGCAAGAAAGCAAGTTGTGCCATTGACCAAAAGGCATTTGAGCTTCATCATGCAGAGATGGGTACGACTATGGTCATGGTAAGTATTGAGAACGATGTGGCAACCATTGCGCATATTGGTGATAGTCGTTGTTATGTACAAAGACCTGGTGATGGATTACTTTATCAGACAAAAGACCATATCCGGCTTGATTTTGGATGGGAGGTTGTTGCCAAGTGCTTCTTCTCTAACCGTCCAGAAGTGGCTGTACCATACATCCGACAAATCAAACTACAGACTGGTGACAGAGTTTTACTTTGTTCGGACGGACTGTACAAAAGCATGGCTCCTGACATTTTGCAAGCAAGGATGATGGATGGCAAAACATTAGAAGAGATACTTGACGTTTATGATTACCTTTGTGAGAAACAAGGAGAGGACAATTATACGGCAATATTGATTGAATGTTTCTGAATTTAGGGAAAAGAATTATGAGGACTCGTTATACATTATGTATATTAGGCTTGGCACTGCTGTTGGTAGCTTCTTGCGATAAAGAGGATATAAGCATAACCTATTTCAAACAACTGCAAAGTACTTCTGACAATACCAACAAGGAAGACTTCTTGATGATGCCTTGTGGATTTATAGAATATGATTCCGTTCGATTCTCGGATGGTTCATATGCTGTACATCGTTTGCAATATGCACCGCAGAACAGTCTGACGGAGTTCTTTGATAACAAGGGACGAACGATTGCCACGATAGCAAGAGCATCGGAATGTTATGCACAAACTCTTGTGTATGATTACGATGATGAAGGACGGTTGTCTCATCTCCTCCAATATAAAAGTGAAATCTTTGAAGGCTTGGATTCAGACAGCGCAAGCTATGGAAGGAACAAAGAAGGGTATCTTGGCTTTCGACAAATGATAGCAGATATGGATTATGAACATCCTGACACTGCAAAATACCAACAGACGAACATTGAATATGATAAAGATGGCGATGCAGTAAAAGCCTATATGGTATATGGCAGTGATAGCATTGTTGCGCCAAGCGGATATAAGTTGACCATAGCGGTAAAGCCTTGCCTGAGTTTTTGGCAAAGCGACTTGTATGGCGGCTTTTATATCTTCCATGTGACAATGGAACCTAAAAGAAAGGATTTGCAAAATTATAAGGTTTGCCGATTTGCAGATTATCTGCCCTCAATGGAATCGGAATATCGGAATGGGCGCATTGTCAAAACAGTATGGCACCATGATCCATGTATAGAGTCAGATGATAAAGACCTTGTCTTCATTCCAATAATAACTGATGACTTGAATGTGTATTCCGTTACGTGGAAGGATGGCAGCATGCATCAACGTGTATATAAAGACGGGCTATTGGCATATAAGCAAGAAATCAGCAGGTATGGTACTGTGTTGAAAAAGGAAACGTACTCTTTCCTATCAGACAAAAAGGTCAAAGTTACATTTGAGACCATTGATTATAGAACCAAAGCATTGAAGACAATATCAACTTCAGTCATGAATGTTCCTAACATGGAAAAGTTTCGTGAGGACATGAATGTAATCAGTGGAATTTACAGATGGGAAAATTATTACAACAAATAAGAACTTACGGATATGGACAAGAATAATTTAAAGGATGCCTACGATATAGGTGAGAATATGGCAGTGTTTAGTGGTGAAGGAAGAAGTTACACCATCATCAATAAGGAAACAGGTAAGACAAGGCAACTTGTAAGTGAAGACGGAAGCCTTCTTGTGACAGATAACGAGATTGACTTTGATGCAATATATAAGGGATGTCCTGATTTCAATGGATGTAAATCTGTTCGATATTGGTTCGGCAGATATGACAATTTCAGAAATGGTGTTTGTGCCATCTGCTGGACAATATATCCCGATGGACGCTACTTTGCTGATGAGGATGGTTTCGGAATGGAAGATAATGACGAAGAGAATGCTTATTGCATTATCAATAAGGACCTGGAAATCATCGTGCCTTTTCAACCAATGGACGATGTAAAGGAAATGTTGAAGAAATACGAGAAGTAAGTATGTTAGTTGTACATCCAAAAGACAGAACGACTTCTGTACTCTCTACACTATATGAGGGTATGGATGCAAATATGGTTAGCAGTAATTGCTCTAATAAAAAAATGGAGCATTTGTTGCATCATGTTTCTACACAAGAACGAATCATGTTACTTGGACATGGCTCAGACAAAGGGCTGTTCTATCGAGAGGATGACACTAAGGATGAATTTGACAAAATCATTGTTGGACACCCACACAGTTTCCATTTGCGCAAGCATGGTGGTAATCTGATTGGTATATGGTGTCATGCTGATAAGTTTGCAAGAGCAGAAGGTCTGCATGGGCTGTTCTCTGGCATGATAATATCTGAGGAGCAAGAAGCGGTGGAATATGGTGTCATGGCTACACAACAGGAGATTCTAAAGTCCAATACCATCATGTTTGGACACTTACGTTGGCTACTTGACGAGGATATCCCTCTATGCGAAATACCACAGCGTATCAAAAACATGGATGCTGAAAGAACTTCACTATCCGTATTTAACTGTAACAATTTCCATTACATATAATCAAAAAGGTTATGCAAGTAATTAAACTTAATGGTGATCACTTGACATTCAAAGGCAGAGTTCATGGCTCTGTTGGCATAGAATATCGTATAGAGTATGATAAAACTGCTTTTCAAGTTGAATATAACTGCGAATATGTATATTCCAAAGAAGATAGGGACATGTTAGATGGTGCAGACGATTCTACTGTAACATACGAACTTACTCCATTAAAGAAAGGACTGTTTGATATTTATGAAGTAGAAGGCTTTCGGTGTCAAGAAACCGCAAGAAAAAAGCATACGATAGTAGTCATATAACACCAACCATAAGACTTCATCAAGAAATTTATAACCGATGGATGTATGTAAAATAAGTTTTAAAAATAGTATTCTTGCCATTTGGAATCAATTGACAAGAAAGGGTGCATGGCGAAACATTTTTGTCACACACAATGCCTTTGGAATATTCAGCGAGTATAGCCATATTTCTCGTCGTAGCGGAAAGCCCAAGATTCCTTATCCTAATAAGAAGGTGGCATTAAGAGCTGCTGAGGCTATGGGCAAGAAGCATGGTGTGCATTTCTCTATATACAAATGTGCTTGGTGTGACGGATGGCATATAGGAAAGAATGCACAGAATAAAATAAAAGGAACAATGCATGAAAGATAAATTTACGCCAAACTATATAGAGTCTCTTGAAGACAATGAGGTCTTCGTATTTGGCAGCAATTTGGATGGATACCACCTCGGAGGTGCAGCAAGGATAGCCAAAGAGTATTTTGGTGCAGTATGGGGACAAGGTGTAGGATTGCAAGGAAAAAGCTATGCTATACCAACGATGCAAGGTGGTGTAGAGACGATTACCACATACGTTGACGAATTCCTGTCTTTTGCTCAGCAACATAAAGAGATGCAATTCCTCGTCACACGCATCGGCTGTGGAATTGCCGGGTTCAAGGACTACGAGATAGCTCCTTTGTTCAATAACGCAATTGGAATGGAAAATATCTGTTTGCCAAAAGAGTTCGTAGAAATTATAAATGGGACGCAACAAGACAAGTACAATCTGCAACGCTTTTTGGGCGCACAGTCAAACTGCTACCAACAAGCGTTGCTGGAAATTCAAGGCGGACAGAAATGCTCACATTGGATATGGTTCATATTTCCTCAACTTGCAATTCTTGGTCATAGTAGCAATGCCAAGTATTATGGCATCAGTGGGTATGATGAAGCGAAGCATATCTCAATCATCCGATATTAGGTGAGAGATTAAGGGTTATAACGAAGGCTTTGTTGACGCATACAGATATGGATGTGGTAGATATTTTTGGGGAAATTGATGCAATGAAACCCTCATGACAATTTAAAAAAGTCGCCCAAGTGAATGAAAAGGAC